>Ga0209278_1000727_pt1 | contig 23281 bp, 19 predicted proteins | sample JI81BgreenDNA_FD_187504 | JGI IMG/M metagenome (GOLD analysis project Ga0209278, IMG submission 187504) | Wastewater effluent complex algal communities from Wisconsin, to seasonally profile nutrient transformation and Carbon sequestration -... | ecosystem: Engineered > WWTP > Effluent > Algae... | reverse complement strand
TTTTATTACAAAAATTAAACCGCTACATCATATTCTCTCAATGCATTATTAAGAGATGTTTTTAAATCCGTTGATGGTTTACGTTTACCAATGATTAATGCACATGGAACTTGATAATCGCCAGCAGCAAACTTTTTAGTATAACTTCCAGGAATTACAACCGAACGTGCTGGAACAAATCCTTTGTATTCAACAGGTTCATCGCCAGTAACATCAATAATTTTGGTAGAAGCCGTTAAACAAACATTGGCTCCAAGAACAGCTTCTTTTTCAACACGAACACCTTCAACTACAATACATCTTGAACCAATAAATGCGCCATCTTCAATAATTACTGGAGCAGCTTGAAGTGGTTCCAAAACACCACCAATTCCAACACCACCAGAAAGATGAACGTCTTTACCAATTTGAGCACAACTTCCAACCGTTGCCCAAGTATCAACCATTGTTCCTTCGTCAACATAAGCGCCAATGTTTACATAACTTGGCATCAAAATCACACCTTTAGAAATGTATGAACCATATCTAGCTGTTGCTGGTGGAACAACACGAATTCCTTTTTCGGCATAACCCGTTTTTAGCAACATTTTGTCGTGATATTCAAAAATTCCGGCTTCCCAAGTTTCCATTTTTTGGATTGGAAAATACATTACAACCGCTTTCTTAACCCATTCGTTTACTTGCCATCCGTTAGCTGTTGGTTCAGCCACGCGCAAAGTTCCTGTATCCAATAGCGAAATCACTTCTCGAATAGCGTTAATAGTTAATTCTTCTTGTAGTAAAGCTCGGTTTTCCCAAGCCGTTTCGATAACGTTTTGTAATGTAACCATGATTTTTTTGAATTTTGACAAAGATACTTCCAATTTTGAATTCTACAATCGTGTAATTTTATTTTTTATATAATTAAAAAATAATGTTAAACTGTTCTAAAGAAAAACCAAAAACAGTAAGTTTGTAGTAGAATTTAATCCTAATCAAAATAGTTGTACTATGAAATCAAAATTAGTTGTATTAGTAATGGTATTCAGTGTTTTACTGGCTTGTCAACAAAAAGATACAGAACAAAAAAATACTCAAAAAGACACCATTTCATCTCAAATAGTTGATGGTCATAACACCAAAAATTCGTTGGATTATGTTGGGACTTACAAAGGTATTTTGCCTTGTGCTGATTGTGAAGGATTAGAAACAACGGTTATTATCAACGAAAATGATACCTATTGCATTAAGACAAAATATCTAGGAAAAGGCGATAAAGTTTTTGAAAAGAAGGGAACTTTTTCATGGAATAAATCAGGAAATACTATCATTTTGAACGATATGGAAAACGCTCCAAAATTCTATTTTGTGGGCGAAAATACGGTAACTCAGCTTGATATGGAAGGTAAAAAAATCACAGGAAGTTTAGCAGAAGAATATATTTTGTCAAAACAACCTGTTTCCAATGCAACTCTTGAAACTTCTGAAAAAGAGAGCAAATCTACCGTGAATTTGAATGATAGAATTGAAGCCAAAACCGTAATCAAAACTGGAAATCCAGCGGTTGGAAAATTTACTTTGGCAGAAACAAAATGGAAATTAGTAGAATTGAATACCAAAGTAATCAAGCAAAAAGGGAAAAAGGATTATTTCTTAAAATTGAATTCCAAAGACGGAAGATTTTCGGCTTTTGCGGGTTGTAATAATATGATGGGAAATTATGTAATGAAGACAAGTTTTTCCCTTTCATTTTCGCCAGTTGCTTCTACGATGATGGCTTGTCCTGAAATGGATTTGGAACAAAAATTTGCCAAAATGCTTGAAAAAGTAGATAGTTATGTAATTGTTGAAGACGAACTTCAATTAATTAAAGGGAAAATGGCACCATTAGCCCGATTTAAAGCGATAAAATAATAAATATGCCAAGAATTTTAGCCATCGATTATGGAATAAAACGAACCGGAATTGCCGTTACCGACGAAATGCAAATTATTGCTTCAGGTTTAACAACTGTTCCGTCTGAAACGGCTATTCCTTTTTTAAAAGACTATTTTTCAAAAGAAAATGTGGTAAAAGTTCTCATTGGCGAACCCAAGCAAATGAATGGTTTAGCTTCCGAAAGCACACCAGTTATCGAAAAATTTGTATCCGATTTTCAAATAGTTTTCCCTGAAATGAAAGTGGAACGAGTGGACGAACGCTTTACTTCAAAAATGGCTTTTCAAACGATGATTGATAGCGGATTGAAGAAAAAACAACGCCAAAATAAAGCTTTGGTTGACGAAATTGCGGCTACAATTTTACTCCAAGATTATTTACTCCGAAAAATGATTTAATTTTCATTATTTTTGCGCCAAAATTTAATTCATTGTCACACTGAGCGCAGTCGAAGTGTTTAAATCTAATTCTTAGTAAAAATGATTATCCCAATTTATGGATATGGCGAACCGGTTTTAAGACAGGTTGGAGCAGAAATTTCGCCGGATTATCCAAACTTAAAAGAAATTATTGCCAATATGTATGATACCATGTATAATGCATATGGTGTTGGTTTAGCTGCACCACAAGTTGGTTTGGCTATCCGTTTGTTTATTATCGATACCGAACCTTTTAGTGACAGCGATGATTTGTCAAAAGAAGAACACGAACAACTAAAAAGCTTCAAAAGAACGTTCATCAATGCCAAAATGTTGAAAGAAGAAGGTGAAGAATGGGGTTTTAACGAAGGTTGTTTGAGTATTCCTGATGTTCGCGAAGATGTTTATCGAAACGAAAGAATCACTTTAGAATATTATGACGAAGATTTCAATAAAAAAACAGAGGTTTTCGACGGATTGATTGCTCGTGTAATTCAGCATGAATACGACCATATTGAAGGAATTCTTTTTACCGATAAAATTTCGATGTTGAAAAAAACATTGATTAAAAAGAAACTCCAAAACATCATGGACGGAAAAGCCCGACCAGATTACCGAATGAAATTTGTCAACAAAAAAGGAAGAAACTAAAAATTTCAATTTTTAAATCCCAAATTCCAATTTGAAAAAGACTTTAACAGTATTTATTGATTATTTTGGAATTTAGAATTTGATTTTTGGAAATTGAATTCTATATATTTGTGCCCTTAATTAAATAAAAAAGATGAACGTAGATAAAATATTAGCTATTGCTGGAAAACCAGGTTTATTTGAATTAAAAATCCAAACTCGTTCAGGGTTTTTAGCAGAATCATTATTAGACGGAAAAAAAATCACTGTTGGAATGAGAAGTAACGTTAGTTTACTTACAGAAATTTCAATGTATACGTATAGCGAAGAAAAACCGTTGGTTGAAATTTTGAGAGCAATTGCAATCAAAGAAAACGAAGGTCCAGCGATTTCTCATAAAGAAGACAACGCAAAATTGGTAGCTTATTTCAAAGAAATTCTTCCTGATTATGACGAAGACAGAGTTTATGCATCTGATATTAAAAAGCTTTTAAACTGGTATAATATTTTACAAGCAAAAGGTTTAGTTTCAAAAGAAGAACCAAAAGTTGACAATGCCGAAGCTATCAAAGAAGAAGTTGTTGAAGAAGTAAAGGCAAAAAAAGCTCCAAAAAAAACTAAAAAAGAAGAATAAAAAAGCATTTTTTAAACAAAAAGCCTATTTTTAGATTAATCTCAAAATAGGCTTTTTTGTTAATCATCACTATTTTCATTTGGAGAAAATGGATAATCTCCAAAAAGACCAGCAAGCTTTTTAGATTGATAGGTTTTCTTGGTGTATTTGTTGGATAAAGCAATAATTGTCACTTTTTCTTTTCTAAGATTGATAAAAGAAGACGTATTTCCGTGCCACCAACCGTTGTGAAAATAAAACGGTTCGCCTTTTTCAAATTCAACCATTCTGATGCCAAGACCATAATTTTTCAAACCTTTGCTTTCATAACTATAACCTTGATATACTTTTTTAATCAATTCAGGATTTAAGAAAAAAGGTGCATAGCGTGCGGTGTCAAATTTTAATAAATCGCGTGGCGTGGAATAAATGTTTTTGTCGCCATAAATTCCATCCAAATAATCGGTGCCAATTTCCATATTGTTGCCTTTGTAGGAAGGAACAATGTTTTCGCGGTCTTTTTCAAAGTCGCAAACATAGGTATTGGTCATTCCAAGCGGAGCAAAAATCATTTCTTTCATCGCCGCAGGAAACTTCATTCCGGTGATTTTTTCTACAATTAAAGCCAAAACCGCATAATTGGTATTGCAATAACTGAAACGAGTGTCAGTTTTGGTTTCCAGCGGAATTTCTTTTTCAATCATTACCTTAATAATATCTTCGTTGGTCAAGGTTTTCTTTTTGTCCCAATTGTTATTTTCAAACGTAAAGTAAGCGTAATTTTTCATTCCGCTTCTGTGATTTAAAAGCGTTTGCACCGTTACGTCTGGATAAGGAAAATTGGTAATAATGGTATTTACTTTTTGATCTAGCCCAATTTTTTTGGCATCAATAAGCATTAAAACGGCAGTTGCGGTCAAAACTTTACTTACCGAAGCCGTGTGTAAAGGTGTATCTTTGGTAATCATTTCATCGGTTCGCTTGTTGGCAAAACCCATGTAGTTTTCATAAATAATTTGTCCATTTTTAGCAACCAAAAAAGCTACGTTATCATTTTTCTCTGACCACGTTTTTTCAAAAAAAAGTGACGCACCATATTTTTTATCGGCTAAAAAATCAGCAGAAAGTTTTGGCAATGCTTCTTGAAGCGGTTGCATTACTGGAATTCCGTTTTCGTTGATTTTAACAACGCCTTCTTCAGTTTTTTCTTGTTTAGAACACGAGGTAACGCTAACGGTTGTAATTATAACAAAGGATAGTAATAGGGTAATATAAAGAATTATTTTATTTTTCATTTTCATAAATATGTGGAATAACAAATATAATTATTCAAAATGGCTTTATAGAACAAAAACGACAAACCTTTCAACATGTTTTCCACAATATTATTTCATAAAAAAGTTTTGAAAACGTTTTCGTTACCGTTACTTTTGGGCAATTAAAATTTGAGGTAATGAAATTTGGAATTATTAAAGAAAGAAAAAATCCGCCAGACAGACGTGTAGTTTTTACTCCCGAAGAATTAGTAAAGCTAAAAACAGAATATCCAGAAGCTGAAATTAAAGTTGAAAGTTCAGTTATTCGCGTTTTTTCAGATGAAGAATACGCTAATCTAGGAATTGAAGTTGCAACAGATATGTCGGATTGTGATGTTTTATTTGGCGTAAAAGAAATTCCTGTGGATTATTTAATTCCAAATAAAAAGTACTTTTTCTTTTCACATACGATTAAATTTCAACCCTATAACAGAAAGTTACTGCAAGCTATTTTAGAAAAAAATATTGAGCTTTTTGACCACGAAACCATAGTTGATGCCAATAACAGACGATTAATTGGTTTTGGACGCTATGCCGGAATTGTTGGTGCTTACAACGGTTTTAGAGCTTTTGGAATTAAATACGATTTGTTTACCTTGCCCAAAGCCGAAACCCTAAAAAGTAAAGACGATTTAATCGTTCGGCTGAAACGTCAAATTTTGCCAAACATCAAAATTGTGTTGACTGGACACGGAAAAGTAGGAATGGGAGCAAAAGAAATTCTCGACGGAATGAAGGTAAAACAAGTTTCGGCGGATGATTTTTTAAACAAAGTTTATACGCAACCCGTTTATACTCAAATTGATGTGTTGGATTATAACAAAAGAAAAGACGGTCAAGTTTTAAACAATCAAGATTTTTACAAAAATCCACAAGATTATATTTCTGACTTTGAACGATTTACTAAAGTAGCTGATATCTATATGGCTGGACATTTTCACGGAAATAACGCACCAGATATTTTAACTCGTGAAATGTTGAATTCGCCAAAAAATAAAATTCAAGTTGTTGCTGATATTTCTTGTGATGTTAACGGACCAATTGCTTGCACGATTAAAGCATCGACAATTGCGGAACCATTTTTTGGTTATTTGCCAAGCGAAGATAAAGAAGTTCCATTCACTCATCCAGGTTCAATCATGGTGATGTCAGTCGATAATTTACCGTGTGAATTGCCAAAAGATGCCAGCGAAGGTTTTGGCGAAATGTTTATGCAACACGTTATTCCTGCGTTTTTTAATAATGATAAAGACGGAATTCTACAACGTGCTAAAATCACCGAAAACGGAAAATTAACGTCACGATTTGCTTATCTTCAAGGTTATGTAGATGAAAAATAAATAAAGTCCCGATTTAGTCGGGATTTTTTTTGCTGAGTTGTTAAAAATGGTGAAAGAAATCGTTTTCGTTAATAACTATTTTTGTTCTTTGTTAGAAGAATTTGTGAATAAATGTATTTTTATGAAAATTATATCAACATTTTTTTGAATGTATTAATTTTTAATATTAAAAAATAACAAAATAGAAAAGTTAGTATCACTTTTTTGTAAAAATTTTCAAAGTATTTTAGATGAAAAAAATTAAAATCTTAGCATTACTTTTTTTGGTTTCAATTGTAAATGCTCAAAAAATTCAATCACCTTCCAAATCTTTAACAGTTAATTTTAGTATAGATAATGAAGGAAAACCAAATTATTCTGTAATTTTAAAAGATAAGAAGATAGTAAATCAGAGTTTTTTAGGTTTAAAACTAAAGGATGGAACCGATTTTACTAAAGGATTTAAGGTTGAAGATAGTAATACATCAACTTTTGACGAAGTATGGAAACCTGTACTTGGTGAACAAAGTACGATTAGGAATAATTATAATGAGTTAGCTATAACTTTGGTGCAAAAAGAAAATGATAAAAAACTTTCTATTACTTTTAGAGTTTTTGATGAAGGAGTTGCTTTTAGATATTCTTTTCCAAAACAACCTAACCTGAACTATTTTGTAATTTCTGATGAAGTTTCTGAGTTTAATCTAACTGGAAATCATAAAGCATTTTGGATACCTGGTGATTTTGATAGCCAAGAATATGAGTATAATGAAACACTTTTGTCAGATATTGATACTCAAAAATTAAATTTGAATAACGGAATAGGAGTTAAGTCTATTTCAGGAAAACATGTAGTTCAATCACCATTAATGATGAAATCAACCGATGGAGTTTATCTAAATATTTTTGAAGCTGCAGTTGTTGATTATCCAGTGATGCATTTGAATTTAGATACCAAGACATTTAGTTTTACATCGTTATTAGTTCCAAATGCAATTGGAGATAAGGCTTATCTTAGAACTCCTTCTGTTTCGCCTTGGAGAACAATCATGGTTAGTTCTGATGCTAGAGATATTTTGAATTCTAAAATGATTTTGAACTTAAATGAACCTTCAAAGATTGAAGATACTTCGTGGATTAAACCAATGAAATATGTTGGAATTTGGTGGGAAATGCATGTTGGAAAATCAACTTGGGATTATGCTGGAAGTCAGAACGCTCAAAATACAGAATCACGAGAATTAATAGGCAGCGGAAAACACGGCGCAACTACAGAAAATACTAAAAGATATATTGATTTTGCTGCGAAACATGGTTTTGATGGAGTTCTTGTTGAAGGATGGAACGTTGGTTGGGAAGATTGGTTTGGCAATTGGAAAGAAGATGTTTTTGATTTTGTAACGCCTTATCCAGATTTTGATTTAAAAGTAGTTAACGATTATGCCAAATCTAAAGGTGTAAAAATGATTATGCATCATGAAACTTCGGGTTCAGTGGCTAATTATGAAAGATATTTAGACCGAGCAATGGATTTAATGAAACAATACGGTTATCCAGCGGTAAAATCTGGTTATGTTGGTAGAATAATTCCGCGTGGTGAGTTTCACGACGGACAAACTATGGTAAATCATTTCAATTTTGTGGCTAAACGAATGGCAGACAATAAATTAATGGTTAATTCTCATGAAAGCTCACGACCAACTGGTTACCATAGAACGTATCCAAATTATATTGCAGCAGAAGCAGCGCGCGGAAACGAATTTAACGCTTGGAGCAACGGAAATCCACCAATGCACGAAACCATTTTACCATTTACTAGATTACTTGGTGGACCAATGGATTACACACCAGGAATTTTTGAAATTAAAATGAGTTTTTACGACAAGACTAAAAAAGAGCAAGTGCATACCACTTTAGCAAAACAATTAGCATTATATGTAACCATGTATTCGCCGTTACAAATGGCTGCTGATTTACCTGAAAATTATGAAAAACATCTTGACGCCTTTCAGTTTATAAAAGATGTTCCAGCAGATTGGCAAGAGTCTAAATATATTGAAGCTGAACCCGGAGATTATATTACAGTTGCAAGAAAAGATAAAAATTCTGAAAAATGGTTTTTAGGAGCAATTACTGATGAAAATGCTCGTCAAACAGAAATAAAACTTGATTTTCTCTCTCCAAACAAAAAATACGAAGCGATTATTTATCAAGATGGTAAAGATGCTGACTGGGAAAAGAACCCAAAATCATATGCTATAAAAACTATACAAGTTACTTCTAAGTCAAAAATTAAATTACTTTTGGCCAAAGGCGGAGGAACTGCTATTTCTTTTAAACCAATTAACTAAACCAAAATTTAAAAAATTATTTATGAGTACTAACCAAATTAAAACCAATTGGGCACAATTTATTCCCTTGGTAACTGTTTTCTTCTTTTGGGGATTTGTTGCTGCTAGTAACGATATTTTAATTCCTGTTTTTAAAGAAGCATTTGATTTATCACAAGTAGAAAGTCAATTGGTTTCTTTAGCATTTTATATTGCTTATACTGTTGGTTCGCTTTTATATTTATTGATTTCTTATTTGACCAAAGGCGATTTAATCAACCGAATTGGTTACAAAAATTCATTAGCATTAGGATTAGCGATTTCGGCATTAGGAACATTATTATTTTACCCTGCGGCAAACACAGGTTCATTTCCGTTAATGCTTTCAGGATTGTTTATTGTAGCTTTAGGATTTTCATTGCAACAAACGGTAGCAAATCCATTAGCGATTGCACTTGGACCAATAACAACAGGTTCACAGCGTTTAACAATGGCTGGCGGAATTAATAACCTTGGAACAACAATTGGACCGTTAATCGTGAGTTTTGCTATTTTTGGTTCTGCTACTTCCGAAAAAACAGAAATGAGTATCGAAAGTGTAAAAATTCCTTATTTAGTTCTTGGAGCAGCATTTTTATTGGTTGCTATTTTATTAAAATTTTCATCAATTCCAGATAAACCAGAAGCTATTGTTGAAGCAGAAAGCGATGGAAGTTCAGCAAGAAATTCGGCGTTGAAATATCCTCAATTGGTTTTGGGAATGATTGCCATTTTTGTTTACGTTGGAGTAGAAGTTTCTACAGCAAGTAATTTGCCAGCTTATATGGAGAAAAACTTAGGATTTTTGACCAAAGATGTTGCGCCTTACATTTCGTTATATTGGGCAAGTTTAATGATTGGTCGTTGGACTGGTGCAGTTGAAGCGTTTACCGATAATATGAGTACACAAAAGATATTGCGTTTCATTGCACCTTATTTAGCATTTGGAGTTTTCTTGTTGGTTAATGCTGTTGCAAAACATGATTTGACACCATTTTATGTATATGCTTTAATAATTTTAGTATTGATTGCGGCTGATATTGCTAGTAAAGGAAATCCAGCACGAATGTTATTGATTTTTTCTGGTTTAGGTATTACCGCTTTATTGATTGGAATGGCAACTGACGGAATGATTAGCGTTTATGCGTTTACAAGTGTTGGATTATTTTGTAGTACGCTTTGGCCATGTATTTTTACTTTGGCTGTTAGCGGTTTAGGAAAACACACTAGCCAAGGAAGTAGTTTCTTAATTATGATGATTATGGGTGGAGGTTTTGTAAGTTTACTACAAGGTTATGTTGCCGATGTTACAACCATTCAATCGAGTTATATTATTGGTGTTTTATGTTTTGCTTATTTGGCTTTCTACGCTTGGAAAGTAAGCGGAATTCTAAAACAACAAGGCATTAGTTTTGACAAAAAAGTTAGTGGCGGACATTAATTTTTTTAATGTTTTACAAATAAATAAAACCCTGTCAGATAAAGATTTGACAGGGTTTTTATTTAAAAATATTTTTAAATAAAATAGTTCATGATAATTATATTAATCATTTTTTGTTGAAGAATTATTTTATTACATCAAGTTTATTATGCTTTGAAGTTTAAAATCATTTTTGTTCTTTAGTTATAATACTTTTGTAGATTTTTTGTAAGTTTAATATTTGGACCATATTTTTTTGGTTATCACAATGTAATTATAAATGAATGTTTGTTTTCCTTGATTTTTTTTGATATTAATTAATAAAATATTGGTTAATCACACTTAGAATTATATATTTGCACGTTTCAAAAAAAGGGAACATTTGTAATTTCATTTCTTTTATTTGTAATGATTTGAATATCAATATTTTGTTTCTTTTGAAGCTCAAAACAATAACCAAGAGAATAATTAATTTTTAGTAATAATGCAGAATAAAGGACTAGTTAAATTTTTCGCAATTCTATTTGCATTGGTGAGTATCTACCAACTTTCTTTCACTTTTGTGGCAAACAAAGTAAAAAATGATGCAAAAGCTTTCGCAGGTGGAAATCCTGACAAGGAAATCAAATATCTTGATTCAATTGGGAAAGAAGAAGTATTCAATTTAGGGTTTACTAATTTTACTTACAACGAAGTAAAAGACAAGCAAATCAACAAAGGTCTTGACCTTGAAGGAGGAATTAACGTAATTCTTCAAATTTCGGTTAAAGATGTATTGAGAGGTTTGTCGAACAATTCTAAAAACCCAGCTTTCAATAAAGCTTTAGAAGATGCAACTGCAAATCAAAAAGGTAACCAAAGTTATTTGGATGCTTTCTTTGAAGCTTTTGATGCTAACAAAGGAACTACAAAATTAGCTTCGCCTGATATTTTTGCTAACAGAAACTTATCGGATGAAATCAATTTCAATATGTCTGATGACCAAGTAAAAAAGGTATTGGCAAGAAAAGTTGACGAGTCTGTAGAATCTGCTTTTGGAGTTTTAAGAAGTCGTATCGATAAATTTGGAGTAACACAACCTAATATTGCTAAACTTGGTCAAACTGGTAGAATTTTAATCGAATTACCAGGTGCAAAAGATGTTGATCGTATTAAAAAATTAGTTTCTAGTAAAGCAGAATTAGAGTTCTGGGAAACTTATAAAGCAGAAGAATTTGGTGCATTTTTAGGTGGTGCAAACGAAGCTTTGAAAGCTACTGTAAAATCAGAAGTTAAAGAAGTAGCAAAACCACAAGATTCATTAACAAAGTTATTGACCGATAAAGATGCTGATACTACTGCTGCTAAAAAAGGAAACAATCCATTATTTGATAAAATGGTTGGTCAAGGTGGCGGACCAGTTTTAGCGGTTTTCAATGTAAAAGATACAGCTACAATAAATGGTTATTTTAAAAGACCAGAAGTTCGTGCTTTAATTCCTGCAGATAAAAAGAATGTAAAACTTGTTTGGGGAAAACCAGTTTCAATTGTTGATGCTAAAACTAAAAAATCTACTGAAACAGTTGATTTATATGCATTAAAAGGAAACAGAGATGATGTTGCTCCAATTAGCGGAGGCGTTATTGTAGATGCACAAGATACTTTTGACCAAATGGGTAAACCAGCTGTGTCAATGCAAATGAATGGTCAAGGTGGAAGAGTTTGGGAAGAATTAACAGGAAGAGCTTTTACTCAAAAAAGTTTTATCGCTATTGCGCTTGATGATGTAGTATATTCTGCTCCAGGTGTTTCTTCTGGACCAATTGCTGGTGGACGTTCAGAAATTTCAGGAAACTTTACAGTAGCTGAATCTAAAGATTTAGCTAACGTTTTAAGAGCTGGTAAATTACCTGCTGCTGCAGAAATTGTTCAATCGGAAGTTGTTGGTCCATCATTAGGACAAAAAGCAATTGACGCTGGTATGATTTCATCTGTTGCTGGTTTCCTATTAGTCTGTTTATGGATGGTTTTCTATTATGGTAGAGCTGGTTGGTATGCAAATGCTGCATTATTAGTGAACTTACTTTTCTTATTTGGAATTTTAGCAAGTTTAGGTGCAGTATTAACGTTACCTGGTATTGCTGGTATCGTGTTAACATTAGGTACTGCGGTTGATGCTAACATTATTATATATGAAAGAGCAAAAGAAGAACTTCGCGAAGGTAAGTCTTTATCAGAAGCTGTAGAAGCTGCTTATGGTTGGAAAGGTGCAATGCGTGCTATTATTGATGCAAACGTTACTCACGTGTTGACAGGAGCAATTTTATTCATCTTTGGAACTGGACCAATTCAAGGTTTTGCTACAACGTTATTAATTGGTATTTTCACTTCGTTATTTACATCAATCTTTATTGCTAGAATATTTATTGATAGAGATATTGCAGCTAATAGAAGTTTGATGTTTGCAACTCCAACAACTAAAAATTGGTTTACTAATTTCCACTTTGATTTTATTGGTTTCAAAAAATGGTCTTACATGATTTCAGCAGTAGTTGTAATTGTAAGTTGTGTTTCATTCTTTGTTAATGGTTTAGACGAAGGTGTTGATTTTGTTGGAGGAAGAACATTCCAAGTAAAATTTGAAAAACCAGTTGATGCCACTCAAGTTTCAGAAGAATTATCTGCAGCTTTTGGTGTAGCGGTTGAAGCAAAAGTATTTGGTGATAACGATCAGTTAAAAGTTACTACAAAATACAAAATCAAAGAAGAAAGTGTTGATGTCGATAAAGAAGTAAACGAGTTATTATATAACGGCTTGAAAAAATATTTCTCAGGTAATTTAACTTATGACAATTTTGTCAATACTTATGAAGGTAAAACGACAGGTATTTTACAATCGTCAAAAGTTGGTGCAGCAATTTCTGCGGATATCAAAACCAACTCGTTCTGGGCGGTTATTGGAGCAATGGCTGTGGTAGGTTTATACCTTGTATTCTCGTTCCGTAAATGGCAATATGCATTAGGTGCAACAGCAGCTATTTTGCACGACGTTATTTTTGTATTAGGAATTTATTCATTGTTATACAAATACATGCCATTCCACATGGAAATGGATCAGCATTTCATTGCGGCAATCTTAACCGTTATTGGTTACTCGATGAATGATACCGTAATTGTATTTGACCGTGTTCGTGAATTCCTTGCAGGTAACTTAAAAGGAAGTTTCAAAGATGTAGTAAATGCTTCGGTAAATACAACATTGTCTAGAACAATCAATACATCATTAACGATGATTTTAGTGTTGTTAATCATGTTTATCTTTGGTGGAGAATCAATCAGAGGATTTATCTTTGCTATGTTGATTGGTATTCTTGTTGGAACATACTCATCATTGTTTATTGCAACGCCAATCTTGGTAGATTCAGTAAGCAAAAAAGATATCGAAGAAATCGAAAAAAGACATCATGCAAACGAAGCATAGTCTTTTAAAATTATACAAAAAAAGGTTGCCAAATTTGGCAACCTTTTTTTATGTCTAAAAATGAAAAATCTTAATCTATTCAGAAAAATATGGGAATGAATTATTCTTTAATGATGTTTCTTAAAACTGCTTTCTTTTCGTAGTTGATAACTTCTAAGGTTATGTCTTCATTTTTCTTATTCTTTCCATAAATGATGTACAACTTTCCGCCATCGGTTTTGATATTGCTTTTATCAAAATCTACATCACCGTGAGTTAGCGTGTTTTTAACATCGGTAGAATCAACCCAATCTTCTGAAAGTCGTCTCGATGCTTCAATGTCATAATGAAAAGGTTTGTTTCTAAGGTCATTTAAAACTCGGGCATTTGGAAAATAATTACAACGTGTATCTTTTCCGCTCCAAATAATAGCAACGACAAACATACCCATAAAAAATCCTACCAAATAATAACCAAAACGATATCTTAATCTCATACAATTATTTTTTTTGCAAAAGTATAAGTAAAAATCGAAATCGGAGTGAAAAGAAATAAATTATTAGAAAACAATCAAATTAATATCGTTATCGGGTAGATTAAACCAATCGCCAATGGCTTTGTTGGTCAAAATTCCGTGATAAAGATACACACCATTTTTCAAACCTTTGTTGCAACGAATGGCACTTTCTAAACCGCCATCTTCGGCAATTTGCAACAAATATGGCGTAATAATATTGCTGATAGAAAGCGAAGCAGTTTTAGAATATCTTGAAGGAATATTTGGAACACAATAATGAATTACGTTATTTTTAATAAACGTTGGCGATTCATGAGTAGTAACTTCCGATGTTTCAAAACATCCGCCAGTATCGATACTAACATCAACAATTACGGCCCCTTTTTTCATGTGTTCTACCATAGTTTCGGTCACAACAACAGGACAACGTTCTTTTCCGCGCATAGCACCAATGGCAACATCACATCTTCGTAACGCTTTCAATAATGATTTAGGTTGAATAGTTGAAGTAAATATTCTTTGGTTTAAATTATTCTGCAATCTTCTTAATTTGGTAATCGAATTATCAAAAACTTTAACGTGTGCGCCAAGTCCTAAAGCGGTTTTAGCAGCAAATTCGCCAACCGTTCCAGCGCCAAGAATAACAACATCAGTAGGTGGAACGCCAGTAATATTTCCTAATAGCAATCCTTTTCCAAATTCGTTATTAATCATCAATTCAGCAGCGATTAAAATAGAAGCTGTTCCGGCAATTTCGCTCAACGATTTTACTGCAGGATATGAACCATCTTCGTCTTTGATGTATTCAAATGCCAAAGCGGTAACTTTTTTCTTTGATAGTAATTCGAAGTATTCTTTTTTTCGGGTTTTTAATTGAATAGCCGAAATTACAATGGCATTATGAGCAACCATTTCAATTTCTGCAATGGTTAATGGCTCAACTTTTAGAATAATTGGGCAACTAAAAACTTTCTTGGTATCGTTAGTAATTGCTGCACCAGCATCGCTATATTCTTTGTCTGTATAGCTAGAACTTAATCCTGCACCGGCTTCAATCATTACTTTATGACCATGAGAAACCAATGAATTTACAGCATCTGGTGTCAAGCAAATTCGTCTTTCTTGATAGGAAGTTTCTTTTGGAATTCCTATAAACAGTTCACTTTTATGACGATAGATTTCCAGTTTTTCTTCCTGTGGAAGTAATTGTTCTTTGGTAAAAGGTGTTTTTGCCATTATAGTTGTCATCAATTATGGCACAAATTACGAAAAAAACAATATCAAATTCAAAATTCAAAAATCAAATTCATCTCATCCCAAAAGACGAGACAAAAATCAATGACAATTTTGTTATTTAAAAGTCAAATGTCGTTTTCCGTCATCGGATAGTTTTAAAGTGATTTCAGAAACGTTATCGGGTAATAAATTCGGAATTTTTTCTGACCATTCAATAAAACACCAATTTCCAGAATATAAATATTCGTCAATGCCAAAATCCATAGCTTCGCTTTCTGTTTTTAAACGATATACATCAAAATGGTACAACAATTCGCCATTAGCCGTTTTGTATTCGTTTACCAATGAAAATGTTGGACTACTTGTGGCATCGTTAACGCCAAGTTCTTTTGCCAAAGCTTTGATTAAAGTAGTTTTTCCTGCGCCCATTTGTCCGTGAAAGAGAATGACTTTTTGCGGATTTTCAGCAATTATTTTTTGTGCAACGTCTTGTATTTCGTCTAATGAAAATGTTATTTCCATGTTTTAAGTAATTAGTAAATAGTGAAGAGTGAAAAGTAAATAGTGAAGAGTAAAAGTAAAAACTTTTTTTAGCTAAATACTAATTACTTTTCACTCTTCACTAATCACTCTATTTCGGATTAAAAACTAAAAACGGTACTATCATTTCTTCCAATGAAATTCCGCCGTGTTGATACGTATTTCGATAATAACTTACATAATGATTGTAGTTATTTACATACGCCAAAAATAAATCGTTTTTTGCAAAAATGTATGAACTACTCATGTTTATTGCCGGTAAACCGATTTTTTTTGGATCTTTTACCGCATAAACATCTTTGTCTTCATAAGTTAGACTTCGTCCGGTTTTATAACGTAAGTTCAAGCTGGTGTTTTTATCACCAATTACTTTTGATGGATTTTTAACGTTAATTGTTCCGTGATCGGTTGTGATAATCAGTTTGAAACCCAATTTTTGGGCTTGTTGAATAATTTCCAAAAGTGGTGAGTTTTTAAACCAACTCAACGTCAACGAGCGATATGCTTTATCATCGGAAGCTAATTCTTTCACAACATCCATTTCTGTTTTAGCGTGCGAAAGCATATCAACAAAATTGTAAACCACAGTAACCAAGTTGTTGTCTTTTAAACCTTTGAAGTTTTCGGCAAGTTTTTTTCCACTAGTTAAATTGGTGATTTTAAAATAATCTTGCTTAATGTTTAAACCTAAACGTTTTAAATGCGCGGTTAAAAATTCGGCTTCAAAAAGATTTTTTCCACCATCTTCAACATCGTTTTTCCAATATTGTGGAAATTGTTTTTCCATTTCCAAAGGCGTTAATCCTGAGAAAATAGAGTTTCTAGCATATTGAGTTGCAGTTGGTAAACTAGCAAAATAAGGAATTTCTTTTTCCAATTTATAATGATTGGCAACAACACTTTCCATTGCTTTCCATTGATCGTAACGCAAATTATCGATGACAACAAAAAGTACAGGTTTGTCTTTTTTTACCAATTCAGGAACGACTAATTCTCTAAATAATGTATGCGATTGAATTGGCTTCTCTGCTTTTGGCTCGAACCAATCTTCGTAATTTTTTTCAATAAATTTTCCAAACTGAAAATTGGCTTCTACTTTTTGGCTTTCTAAAATTTCAAACATACTTTGGTCGTTGATGTTTTCGAGTTCCAATTCCCAAAAAAGTAATTTTCTATACAATTCAACCCAATCATTATAATCGCGAACCATTGCCATATCCATAGCAATTTTTCGGAATTCTTTTTGATAATCCAAGGTCGTTTTCTCTGAAACTAATCTCGAATGATCTAAGTTTTTCTTTAAACTCAACAAAATTTGGTTCGGATTTACCGGTTTGATAAGATAATCAGCAATTTTAGAACCAATAGCTTCTTCCATGATATATTCTTCCTCACTTTTGGTAATCATAATTACTGGCGTTGAAGATTTTTTTTCTTTCATTTCAGATAAAGTTTCTAAACCACTCATTCCAGGCATGTTTTCGTCAAGAAAAACGATGTCAAAATTATTTTCGGCAAAAATATCAATAGCATCACGACCATTGTTGCAGGTTGTAACCTCGTAGTTTTTTTTCTCCAAAAAAAGAATGTGCGGTTTTAACAAATCAATTTCATCATCAACCCAAAGTATTTTTATCTTATCCATAGTTTCCAATATCTATTTAGCGTGCAATTTACTACAATATAAACGTTGCGAATATTAAAATTATTATAAAAAGTTGAAAATATATTTTCTTTTTAAGCAATCGATAATCATTCTTTGTACTTTTTTGTAGAAATTTACATTTCGAAATTTTTTTTAAATGAAAGAACTGCTTCAACAAACCTACGGATACATTTTTGAAGAAAAATTAATTGATGATATCGTCAGAGTTTCATTGCTGAAAGACTTTAAAGAAGACGATGTTTTGATTGATTTTGGTGATTATATAAAGAAAATGCCTTTGCTGATTTCTGGTGCGATAAAAATTCTCAGAGAAGATTTTGATGAAGGCGAATTGTTGTTGTATTTTATTGAAAAAGGCGATACGTGCGCTATGACAATGGCGTGTTGCCTTGGAAATACCAAAAGTGAAATTCGTGCTGTTGCCGAAACCAACGGACAAGTGATTATGATTCCGGTGGAAAATATGGAAGAATGGCTTGGAAAATACAAATCGTGGCGAAATTACGTTTTCAATAGTTACAATAATCGATTGAAAGAAATGCTTTCGGCTATAGATAATTTGGCGTTTATGAACATGGATGAACGATTGCTGAATTATCTTGTTGAAAAAGCCAAAATCAATAATACCAGAGAAATTAATGCAACGCATCAGGAAATTGCTTATGATTTAAATACTTCGCGAGTAGTAATTTCTCGATTGCTAAAAGCTGCCGAAAACGAAGGGAAAATTAAACTTCATCGGGCAACGATTGAATTGATTAATACAAAATACTAATGGAAATCAATCAAATCAGTGGATACATATTAGCAGTTTTTGTTGGAATAACATTAGGTTTAATAGGAAGTGGCGGTTCTATTTTATCGCTTCCGATATTGGTTTACGTAATGAAAATCGAACCCATTCTAGCAACAGCTTATTCGCTATTTGTTGTTGGAACTTCGGCTTTATTTGGCGGAATTCAAAAAGCAAAAGAACAATTAGTCGATTTTAAAAAAGTGTTTTTGTTTGGTGTTCCAACGGTTTTAGCGGTTTTTTTAACCCGAAAATTTATTGTGCCGAATATTCCCGAAATCATTTTTTCGACTTCTTTTTTTACGCTGAAAAAATCGGTTTTAATTATGGTAGTTTTTGCCATTGTAATGATGTTCGCATCCATCAGAATGATTAAACCTATAAAAGAAAAAATCACTACTGATGATAATAAATTAAACTATTTTGGAATGTTTCTTCAAGGACTTTTTATTGGGTTAGTTGCAGGTTTTGTTGGTGCTGGCGGCGGATTTTTAATTATTCCAGCATTGCTTTTTATGGCAAAAACACCAATGAAAATCGCAGTTGGAACCTCACTTTTTATAGTAGCCATTCAATCGTTGTTGGGCTTTTTAGGCGATATTGGAACACAAAAATTAGATTGGAAATTGATTTTAATATTCACAGCTTGTTCCATGATTGGTGTTTTGATTGGCGGATTTCTTTCTAAAAAAGCTTCTGGAAAAAAACTTAAAACTTCTTTCGGTTGGTTTGTGCTATTGATGGGAATTTACATTATCTCCAAAGAATTATTTTTTTCCTAAAAAAATACTAAAAGTAACATTTTTCAAATTTTGGCAATTCAAATTGAATTAACTTTGTTCTTATTAAATTAGAAAATTATGAAAATCGAACAAATATATACAGGTTGTTTAGCGCAAGGTGCTTATTATATTGAAAGCAATGGCGAAGTCGCAATCATCGATCCGCTGAGAGAAGTACAGCAATATGTTGACAAAGCAACGGCAAACAACAGTAAAATTAAATACATTTTTGAAACTCATTTTCACGCCGATTTTGTTTCTGGACATGTGACTTTAGCCGAAAAAACTGGAGCAAAAATTATTTATGGACCAAATGCTAATCCGTCATTTGAAGCACATATTGCCAAAGATGGGGAAGTTTTTCAATTAGGCGAAATTACCATTACTTGTCTTCATACACCTGGACATACGATGGAAAGTTCGTGTTATTTACTAAAAGATAAAGACGGAAAAGATTACGCACTTTTTAGTGGCGATACCTTGTTTTTAGGCGATGTTGGTCGTCCTGATTTGGCTCAAAAAGCAGCCGATATGACACAAGAACAATTGGCAGGAATTCTTTTTGATAGTTTAAGAACCAAAGTAATGCCGTTAGCAGATGACGTTATCGTTTATCCAGCGCATGGTGCAGGAAGTGCTTGCGGAAAAAATTTAAGTAAAGAAACAGTTGGAAGTATTGGCGACCAAAAAGCAACCAATTATGCTTTGCGAGCTGATATGACAAGAGAAGAATTTATCAAAGAAGTAACCGATGGATTATTGCCTCCGCCAGCTTATTTCCCAATGAATGTGAAGCTGAATAAAGAAGGTTATCAAAATGTGGAAGATATTATTTCGGAAGCGAAAGCATTTGATTCAAAAACTTTTGAAGCAGTTGCCAATGAAACCGATGCGTTGATTTTAGACGTTCGTCATCAAGATGATTTTTCAAAAGGACATATTCCAAAATCGATTTTTATTGGTATCGACGGACAATTTGCTCCTTGGGTTGGCGCTTTGATTTTGGATTACAAACAGCCAATTTTATTGGTAACTCCAGAAGGAAGAGAAGAAGAAACGATTACTCGTTTATCGCGAGTTGGATATGACAATACCTTAGGATTTTTGGCTGGCGGATTTGACGCATGGAAAAATGCTGGTATGGAATATGATACGTTAAATAGCGTAACCGCTTCAGAATTGGAAGGAAAAATAAATGCAAAGGCGTTGGTTTTTGATGTTAGAAAACCAGGTGAGTTTGAAGCAGAACATATAGAAAATGTACCTTCAACACCTTTGGATTTTATCAACGAACATTTGGCTGAATTTCCAAAAGAAGATGATTTTTACATTCATTGTGCTGGAGGTTATCGTTCTGTAATTGCGGCATCAATCTTGAAATCAAGAGGTTATCACAATGTGATTGATGTAAAAGGCGGTTATGCTGCGATTAAAAATACAGGAATTAAAAGAACCAATTTTGTTTGTCCTTCAACATTAAAATCATAATTAAGCAGAAATTAATGTTAAAAATAGAGTTGTATTCAAAATAAAATATAAATTTGGATTACTAAAAAATTGATTATTAATATTTAAAAATTATAAAAGATGAAAAAAATCGTTTCAATGTTTGCTATTGCAGCTTTCTTATTTTCAGTAAATGCAAATGCATCTGAACCAACAAAAGACAAAAAGAAAAAAGCAAAAACTGAAAAAGCAACTACTACAGAAGATAAAAAAGAATGTAGCAAAGAGAAAAAAGCAGGTTGTTGCGCTTCTAAAAAAGCAGAAGAGAAAAAAGCATAATTGCATTTTTTCTATAATTATAAACGTCTCGAAATTTTCGAGACGTTTTTTTTTGTTTAAAAATCTCTCTGTAACATTTGTAACTGTGTAGCGGTTTTTACGTTTTTATTTTTGCTTCATAATTCAGAATAAACAGTTATGAAGAGAATAAGTAACATCATTTTTACAGGAACATTTTTGTTTTCCCTTTTTGGTTTCAGTCAAGATACTTTATCAATTTCCAAAAGTGATTTGATGCAAAAAGTTTCCGAAAAGAATTTACAAATCAAAATTGCCGAAAAGGCTTATCAATCAGCAAAAGCAGATTACAATCAGTCCAATGCCTTATTTTTGCCCAATATCAATGTGTCGCATACCGGAATTTCTACAACCAATCCATTAATGGCTTTTGGCTCCAAATTAAATCAGGAAATCTTAACACAAGCCGATTTTAATCCGATACTATTAAATGATCCAAAAACAATTCAAAATTTTGCAACAAAAATAGAAATTCAGCAACCTCTTATTAACGTTGATGGTTTGTTTGAAAGAAAAGCAGCCAAAGCTAAAATGGAAGCTTTTCAATTGCAAACAGAACGTACCAGAGAATATTTGGAATTAGAAGTTTCTAAAGCTTATATGCAATTACAATTGGCTTACAGAGCTGTGAAAGTTTTAGAAAAAGCCAACACAACAGGAAAAGCAAATTTGAAATTGGTTGACAATTATTTCAAACAAGGAATGTTGCAAAAAACGGATTTATTGAACGTTCAAGTTCGTGTAAATGAAATCGTAAATCAATTGCAATATGCGAAAAGTAATGTGCAAAATGCTTCCGATTATTTAGCTTTTTTATTAAACGAAGATAATAACAGTAAAATCTACAAACCATCGGAAGAATTAGATGATACAATTGTAATCGAAGAAATAAACACTTCGTTATCAGACAATAGAAAAGATATTCAAGCCATGAGCAAATCATCTGAAGCTTATGCCAAAATGATGCAATCTTCCAAAATGACTTTCCTACCAAGATTAAATGCTTTTGGAAGTTATGAATTGTACGACAAAAACTTTTTAGGAACTGCTGCTAAAGGTTATTTAGTTGGAGCACAACTTTCGTGGAATGTTTTCGATGGTTATAAATCAATCGGAAAATTTCAAAAAGCCAAAGTCGAATTTCAAAAAGCCGATGTTGAAAAAGACCAATACAAAAAACAAAGTCAGTTGGAATTAAACAAAACTAATCGCCAATTGAAAGATGCTGAAAATAAAGTAAACCTGTCGCAATTAGCATTGGAACAATCGCAAGAAGCTTATAGAATTCGACAAAATCGTTTCATACAAGGATTAGAAAAAACAACCGATTTATTGCAATCTGAAACTCAAATGATTCAAAAAGAATTGGAACTTTTACAATCGGTTTTTGAATATAATTTCACTAAGCAGTATTTACAATTTTTAACCAATTAAATTTCAAAAATCAACTTCAAAAATCAATTTTAATTTTAAAAAGATGAAAAAAAATATAGCAATCCTAACACTTTCAACATTCTTATTCCTATCCTGTGGAAAAGACAGGAAACAAGCAACTAATAACGAACCAGCAATTGCAGTTCAAGTAAGCGGTATTTCAGCCGATTCTAATGCGCCATTTGTAACCGCAAGCGGGAAAATTGAAGCCGAAAACAGTGCCAATGTTTCAACCCGAATGATGGGTTATGTAACCAAAGTTCATGTAAAAGTCGGACAAAAAGTAGGAGCAGGACAACTTCTAGTTAGTGTAAACAACACCGATTTACAGGCCAAAAAAGCACAAGTAGATGCTTCAATTCTACAAGCAACAGCAGCTTACAATAATGCCAAAAAAGATTACGAAAGATTCACAGCGTTATTCAATCAACAAAGTGCTTCTCAAAAAGAATTAGACGATATGACTTCGCGATACGAAATGGCAAAAGCAGGTTTAGAAGGTGCTAGACAAATGAGAAACGAAGTAATGGCGCAGTTTTCTTATTCCAATATTACCGCTCCATTTTCAGGTGAAGTTACTAATACGTTTGTAAAAGAAGGTGATATGGCCAATCCAGGAATGCCTTTAGTGAGTGTGGAAGGAGTTTTAAGAATGCAAGTAACAGCAATGATTTCTGAAAGTGATATTGCTCAAATTAAAAACGGAATGCCAGTCAAAGTTTTAGTGAAATCAATCAACAAAGAAGTTTCAGGAAAAGTTTCAGAAGTAAGTGGTTCTGCTAAAAATACCGGCGGACAATATTTAGTAAAAGTAACCTTGAATGCAACCGATAAAGCTATTTTATCAGGAATGTTTGTGAATGTTCAATTTCCAATTGCTAACAAACCAAAAGCAGAAACCACAGTAAAATCAGATAAAGTTATGGTTCCAGAAAGTGTATTGGTAAAACAAGGACAACTTACAGGAATTTACACCATAGCCAACGGAAAAACAGCCATTTTAAGATGGATAAGAACTGGAAAATCATTCGGAAACCAAGTAGAAGTTTTATCAGGATTATCGGCTAA
>Ga0209278_1000724_pt1 | contig 23345 bp, 23 predicted proteins | sample JI81BgreenDNA_FD_187504 | JGI IMG/M metagenome (GOLD analysis project Ga0209278, IMG submission 187504) | Wastewater effluent complex algal communities from Wisconsin, to seasonally profile nutrient transformation and Carbon sequestration -... | ecosystem: Engineered > WWTP > Effluent > Algae... | reverse complement strand
CGAAGGCGCGGCGCACCATGGTGGTGCGCACCACCTCGCCAAAGGTGCCGATGTGCGGCAGGCCCGATGGGCCATAACCGGTTTCAAAGATCACCGCATGGCCGGCGGGCACGCCATCGGGATAGCGCGCCAGCACCTTGCGGGCTTCTTCATAGGGCCATGCCTTGTTTTCAAGGGCGGCGGCCTGCATGACGTCAGGAGAAATGGTCATCGTCCGGTCTTGTCGTTCCCTGGTTCGCGCTCCTGTGGCGGCTCAGTTCCATGAGTGCAACTGAAACCGGCGAAACAGTGGCGCTGCCGGCGCTGGTGGCCAGCCATGCCGGCGTGTGGATCGCCGCGCCCGATGGCAGCGTGCGCGGCGTGGGGCGCGGGGAGGCCATTGCGCGGGCCGGCGACACGCCGCACCTGATCCTGAACGCCCCCGTCACCGCCAGCCGGCTGGGGCTGGGCGAGCTGGCCGGCCTTGATCTGCTGGAACTGTTCGCCTTCCTGCACCCGGCACGCTTTGCCGTGCCCACCCCGCGCGGGCTGGCCGCCGCACTGAACATCGCGCCGCCGGTTGCCGAAAGCGATGCCGCCTTCCTGCAACGCGCCGCCGCGGCGCTGCTGGCCGTGCCGCAGCAACGCGACTGGCCCGAACGGCCCTGGAAAGAGAGGGGGGGCGCGTGGACCATCCTGCAATCGCTGTCGCGCCAGCGCTGGGCGTGGGCGCCGCACCTGGTGCGGGTGGTGGCGAAGCCCGAAAAGCCCGAACGCCACGTGTTCCAGTCCCTGCCGCAGTGGGAGGAGGCGGCGCCGCGCCAGCCGCCGCGCGTGGTGCTGCTGGACCCTGAACAGGTGCGGGAACGGCTCGCCCGGCTGGTGGGCAGCGGCGCCGAACAGCGCGATGGCCAGCGCGCCTATGCCGCCGCCGTGGCCGATGCCTTCGCGCCGCGCGCGCAAGGCGGCGCGCCCGCCATGGTGCTGGCCGAAGCCGGCACCGGCATCGGCAAGACGCTGGGTTACCTGGCGCCGGCCAGCCTGTGGGCGCAGGAAGCCGATGGTGCGGTGTGGGTCGCCACCTACACCAAGGCGTTGCAGCGCCAGCTGGATGCCGAAACCCGCCGCATCTGGCCTGATCCTGCCGAGCGCCGCGCCCATGTGGTGGTGCGCAAGGGGCGGGAAAATTATCTGTGCCTCCTGAACCTTGAAGATGCCGTGCAGGGCGGTTTCGGCGGGCGTGCGGCAGTGTTTGCGCGGCTGGCCGAACGCTGGGCGGCCTATACGCGCGATGGCGACATGGTGGGCGGCGATCTGCCCGGCTGGCTGCCGCCGCTGTTCGGGCGCAGCAGCTTTGCCGGCCTCACCGATCGGCGCGGCGAGTGCATCTATGCCGCCTGCCCGCATTACCGGACCTGTTTCATCGAACGCGCCACCCGCGCTTCGGCCCATGCCAGCCTGGTGATCGCCAATCACGCGCTGGTGATGATCAACGCGGCGCGTGGCCGGGCCGAAGGCGCTGGCCTCAACCGGCTGGTGTTCGATGAAGGCCACCACCTGTTCGATGCCGCCGATGCCACCTTTGCCGTGGCACTCACCGGCCGCGAGGCAGTGGAGCTGAAGAACTGGCTGCTGGGGCCCGAACGCGCTGCCGGGCGGGGGCGCCGCCGGGGCCTTTCGGCGCGGCTGGCCGATTGCATCAGCTATGATGATGCCGCGAGCCAAGCCGTGGAGCATGTCGCCCACGCCGCGCGCGCCCTGCCGGCGGATGCCTGGCTGCAGCGCGTGGCCGGCGATGAACCGCAAGGCGCGCTGGAGGCCTTGTTTGCCGCCGTGCGCGCGCAGGTGCTGGCCCGCGCGGAGGATGCCGAAAGCGGTTATGGCCTGGAAACCGAGGTGGCCGAGGTGCTGCCGCGGCTGGTGGAGGCCGCCGCCGAAGCCAGTGCCGCACTGGGCCGCATCGCCCAGCCGCTGGCGCAACTGGAAGCCCGGCTGGCGCTGTTGCTGGATGATCCGCCCGACTGGCTGGATGGCGGCGCCCGCGCGCGCGTGGAAGGCGCGCGCGGCGGCATCGTGCTGCGCGCGCAATTGCTGGGCGCGTGGCAGCAGTTGCTGGCCCGCCTCGGTGGCCCGGCGGATCCGGATTTCATCGATTGGCTGGAGCTGGCGCGGGTGGAAGGCCGCCTGCTGGATGTGGGCATCCAGCGCCGCTGGCTGAACCCGATGCGGCCCTTCGCGGCGGCGGTGCTGGAACCGGCGCATGGCGTGGTGGTCACATCGGCCACGCTGCGATCCCGGCCCGATGCGCTGGCCGATGATTGGCGCGAGGCCGATGCCCGCACGGGCGCTGCACTGCTGCCGGTGCCGGCGCGGCATTTTTCGGCGGCCAGCCCGTTCGATTACGCCGCCCAGGCCAGCGTGCTGATCGTGACGGATGTTCGCCCGCGCGACATCGCCGCGCTGGCCCAGGCCTATCGCGCGCTGATCGAGGCCGCGGGCGGCGGCACGCTGGGTCTGTTCACCGCCATCGCCCGGCTGCGCGCCGTACACGCGCGGCTGGCCGATCCGCTGGCGCGTGCCGGGCTGCCGCTATACGCGCAGCACGTCGATCCCATCGATACCGCCACGCTGGTGGACATCTTCCGCGCCGAACCCGGCGCCAGCCTGCTGGGGACGGACGCACTGCGCGACGGGGTGGACGTGCCGGGCGAAAGCCTGAGGCAGGTGATCATGGAAGGCGTGCCTTGGCCGCGCCGCACCGTACTGCACGCGGCGCGGCGGCTGGCGGCAGGTGGCAGCAGCTTTGATGATCGCGCCACCATGGATCGGCTGGCGCAGGCCTTCGGGCGGCTGATCCGCCGGGCCGATGATCGCGGCCATTTCGTGCTGCTGGGCGGTGCCGTGCCGACCCGTCTGCTGGGCGCCTTTCCGGCCGGAGTGCCGATCCGCCGGGTCACGCTGGCAGAGGCGGTGGCGCTGGTGAAGGAGGGGCGCGCGGCCTCTGGCAAAGCGCCAGCCGATATGCCAAGCGATGGCCAGCCATGAAGACCCTCACCCTCCTGCGCCATGCCAAGTCGGGCTATGATGATCCGCTGCTCAGGGATTTCGATCGGCCGCTGAACGATCGCGGCCGGCGGGCGGCGATGCGGGTTGGGCAATGGTTGGGCGCGGCCATCAAGCGCGGTGACATGCCGGATTTCGCGCTGGTGTTCGCCAGCCCGGCGGTGCGTGTGCGCCAGACGATCGAGGGGCTGGAGGCCGGCATGAACCGGCCGCTGGCGCCGGTGTATGAACAGCGCATCTACCTGGCCTCATCCGCCACGCTGATCGAGCTGTGCGCCGGCTTTTCGGACGAATTTTCCGATGCCATGCTGGTTGGCCACAATCCGGGGCTGGAAGATCTGCTGCTGGAACTGGTGCCGCCCGGTGCTTCCCGAAGCGGCACGCTGCGGGCAGAGGCCGAGCTGAAATATCCCACCGCCACGCTGGCCCGGCTGGATATCGCCATCGATCGCTGGGCCCAGATCGATGGCGGCCGGGCGGAATTGACGAAGTTCGTGCGCCCGCGCGATCTCGATCCCAGCCTGGGGCCGGACGACTGAACCAAAAAATGGGCGGCGGAGGCTGTGCCTCCACCGCCCGTCCCTCGACCCCAGGGCAGTCAGTTATTTCTTCATCTTGTCCATCGCCTCGCGCAACTTGCTGTTGGCCGTGGCGACCGATTTGCGCTCTTCCGGCGACATCTGCAGATAGGCTTCCAGGGTGCGCTGGTCGCGGCGTTCGGCCATCAGCTGCTCGTAATTGCGCTGCGCCTTCATGGTTTCGGCCAGCTTCACCGCGTCGAACGGTTCGGTCGACAGGATTTCCATCTCGCGATCCTTCAAAAGGCGCTGCACGTCCATCATGCGGCCGGTCATCGGATCCTTGCCGGCGTCGGCCAGCAGATTGGTGACGCGCGGCGACAGGCCCATCAGGCCGGGCAGCGGCGTCGCGGCGGCCGGCGCCTGCTGCGCGAAAGCCGGCGCAGCCAGCGTGGCGGCCATCAGCAGCAACGTGAAATGCTTCATCATCTCTGTCCCCATTGATGGCCCGGCGTTGCAACACGCCGACCATGCTGCAAAGGTCGCGCCTCCGCCCCGCTGGCATCCCGGCAGGCCAACCCACAGCCTGCCTTCATTCGGCGCCGAGCGGCAGCGACAATTTGAAACTAGCATTTGCGGCTCGTCCCGATTGTCCGCTTCCACGCATTTGGGCACAAGGGTCGCCATGAACCGCGCGCAGGCCGAAGCCGTTCTCATCACCCATGGCTGGCTGGCCGATGCACCGGCCGGGTTGCGCCGCCGCGTGCTGGATGCCTGCCATGTGCGCCAGGTTGCGGCTGGCCAGTCCATCTACCAGTTCGATGATGAACCCGCCGGCATCCTGGGCCTCGCCTCTGGCCGGCTGGCCATGCATCTGGCGGCGGGCCCGGATGATCCCACCCTGTTCGCCCATGTGACGCCCGGTTACTGGCTGGCCGATCTGGCGCTGCCGCCAGGCGCGCCCCGCCCGGTGAGCGCGATGGCGATCGAGCCGAGCGTGCTGCTGCGCCTGCCGGGCAACGATGTCCGCGCGCTGGGGGCGCAGGATCCGGAACTGGCGCTGCTGTTTTCCCTGCTGATCAACATCAACTTCGGCACCACGCTGGCGATGATGGCGGTGCTGCGCCGGGTGGATCTTGTGGAACGGCTGGCCGCGATGCTGTGCGTGCTGGCCGGCCAAGATCTGGCCGATGGCTGGCTGATCCGGGTGACGCAATCACAGCTGGCCGCCATGATCGTGGCTGGTCGCACCAGCCTGGTGGACAGTCTGAAGGCGCTGGAACAACGCGGGCTGGTGGCAGGCGTTTATGGTGGTGTGCGCGTGCTGGATGCCGCCGGCCTGATGGCGGCGGCGCGTTACACCGGTTAAAGCCGCAGCACGCGCGCCAGCCGGCCACGCACCGCCCACATGATGGCAGCGCCGGCCAGCGGCACGGCGGCGTGCAGCAGCCAGAAGGCGCGCACGTCCATCGTCTCGTAAAAGCGGCCCAGCCAGCCCGACAGCGTGCTGCCCAGAAACACCGCGAACTGCACGGCGCCCAGCATCACGCCGGTGATGGCGACCGGCGCCGTGCGGGAGAACAGCGCGTTCACGGTTGGCACCAGATAGAGCCAGCCGAAGTTGAGCACGAGATGGAAGCCCACCACCCACAGGATCGGCGTCTTTTCGGGGCCGCTGCCGGCGGCGAGCCACAGGAAGGCGCAGCCCATCAGCGCCATGCCGATGCCGATCTTGCCCAGCTCCCCCGGTTCGGCGCCGCGCGCCGCCTGCCGCCGCCACAGCGCCAGCACCGGCGGCACCGCCAGGATGGGCGCCAGGCTGTCGAAGGCCTGCAGCCACGTCACCGGCACTTCAAAGCCCAGCACCAGACGATCGAGATGGTCCCGCCCCCATAGCGCATAGACATTCCACACCTGGCTTTGCGCCAGCCAGAACAGGCTGGTGAGCAGCATCACGCCCACCAGCGCCGCGATGGTGGCGCCGTCGCCCGGCGCAAGGCGGGCGCTGCGGCGGGCTTCGGGCGGCGTGTCGGGCGGCATCAGCAGGTTGCCAGCCAGCAGGGTGAGCGCCGCCAGCGCCATGCACACGCAGGCAGCCATGAAGCCCCATTGCCAGTCCACGCGCTCCCCCAGCGCGCCGATCAGCAGCGGGCCAAGAAAGGCGCCGGTGTTCAGGCCGGCCGCCAGGATGGAAAAGGCGGCATCGCGCCGGCCATCATCGCGGGCATAGAGATGGCCGGTCTGGGCGTTGAGGTTGCAGCGCAGGGCGCCGGCCCCGAACGCCGAAACCAGCAGGCCGGGCAGGAAGGTTTCGGGCAGGATCACCATCACCATGCCGGCGGTGGCCAGCAGGGCGCCGATGATGCAGGTGAGGCGCGGGCCCCACTGGCGATCCCCCAGCCAGCCGCCAATCAGCGGGGTGAGGAAGAACAGGCCCAGATAGAGCCCCATCGTCTGGGTCGCGAGCGCCTGCAGGCTCATCGGCCCGAACAGCGCCTGCACCGCGCTGCGCCACGCATCGAAGCCGCCAACGCTGGCCACCTGTTCGGGCGTGAACAGGAAATTCGCCATGTAGAGGATGAGCAGGGCCTGCACGCCATAGATGCCGGCCGCCTGCAGGGCCTCGGCCACGGTGACGATGGTCAACCCCGCCGGATGGCCGGCGATCGTGCGTTCTTCCCCCCTGGTGCCGATGGTCATGCGGCCACGTTGGGCGGTGGCGAGGTTGGCGGCAAGGGGGTGTTTTGAGGGGGGGTGTTTGGGGGGGGTGTTTGGGGCGGGGGCGCTTGCCCCGGCCGGGTCAGCGCGGGGGCTCGGCTTCAGCCCCGGCGGCCTCGCGCGCGGCCTTTTTCGCGGCCTTTTCGGCGGCGCGGCGGTCCTTTTCGGCCTGTTCCTCGGCCTTGCGGATGGCGCGGCCGCGCTTGATGTCGGCCTCCTCCTGGCTTTCGGTGGAGGCATCATAGATCGCCTCCCCGGCCTTGATCGGCGCGGTGACAACCGCCTTGGCGACGCCGCAGCCGGCCAGCAGCAGGGACAGCGACAGGATGGGGAGGGTGCGCATGATTGCCTTCATGCCATTGCCGCGGTGGGCAGCGCCAGCAGTTTCGGAATGGCCGCCTTGAACGGGAAGAAGCCCTTCTTCGCGTGCGGCCAGGCCACCTCGTCCCACGCCCGGCGCAGCCGCACCAGCCGCACGCCATCCGCGGCCAGCGCGGGTGCCAGCACGTCCAGCCTTTCCTTCACCGGGCCAACGGGGGCATCGGCGGTGACGATCTGCGTCAGGCGGTGGCGCGCCGCCCAGTCGCGCATGGCATCGACGCCGAAGGTGGCGTCAACGCGTTCGGGTTCCAGGCCCAGGCGGTTGGCGGCGCGGTCCAGTCCGTCGGCCAGCATCGCCATGGCGACTTGCTGCTTCAGCGGGGCTGGCGTGCCGCCGATATCGGCGGTGGCCGCCAGCGCCACCAGCGTGCCGGGCAGGGCGAGGGTTTCAAGGCTGGTGTCTTCGGTGGTGACGAACAGCCCGGTGCGCGCCGTCGGATCGGCGTGCATGGCGGGCGCTGGCGGGATCGGCGGCGGAATGATGTCCGCCGGCCACGGCGGCGCCTCGCGGGCCAGTGGCGCGTCCACCCGAAACCGCCCGCCCGACAGGTCGCGGATCAGATCGGCACGGGCGAGATAGGTCTTGCCGGCCGTCTGCAGGCCCACCACCCAGCGCCAGCCCAGCGTGTTGCTGGCCGGGCAGGCATCCAGCAGGTGGCGATAGAAGAAGGCAGCGCCCAGCTGCCAGGGCAGGCGCAGCGTGAAGCACCAGATGCTGGCAAAGCTCATCCGCACATGATTGTGGAGCCAGCCGGTTTCGATCAGTTCGTGCACCCAGGCATCGAAACAATCGATGCCGGTGGTGCCGGCCAGCGCCTGTTCATAGCGGCGCTGCCATTTGCCATCGTCGGCCAGCATCGCGTCCATGCGCACCACATCGGCTTGCCAGCGCGTCCAGATTTCGGGGCGCTGCTGCAGCCAGCCCACCCAATAGGTGCGCCAGCACACTTCCTGCACGAATTTCTCTGCGCCGGTGAAGCCGTGCGCAGCGACGGCAGCGGCCGCCACTTCGGCCTCGCTCACCAGCCGGCGGCGGATGGCGGGGGAAAGCAGCGAGGTGGTGGCTTTTCCGTCGGGCCCGCCATCATGGTTCCGGCGTGCGGCATAGGCGCGACCAGCCAGCGGCACGAATTCGTGAAGGCGCGCCAGGGCAGCGTCACGAGTGAGGGGGAAGCGTGTGTCCATGGCGCGCGGATAGCGATTCCGCGCCGCTGCGGCGCCCGCCGCGATGCCGCAGCGTCAGACGGTGAAGCTTTCCCCGCAGCCGCACGAACCCTTGGCGTTCGGATTGTTGAACACGAAGCCGGCGGTGAAATCATCCTCGCGCCAGTCCATGGTGCTGCCGATCAGATACATCAGGCTGCCGCCATCGATGAACAGCGTGCCGCCCGGCGTATCGATGCGCTCGTCGCCCGGCTTGGCGGCGGTGACATAGGCCAGATCATAGGCCAGGCCCGAACAGCCGCGGCGTGGGGTGGAAAGCCGCACGCCCACGGCATCGGCCGGCGCGTCCTTCAGGATGGCGGCGATGCGATTGGATGCGCCTTCCGTCACGATCACCGGGGCGGGGCGCGGGCGGCCCAATGGCCGTGCAGTTGTTGTGGTGGTTTCCATCACAGCATCCCCATTTCCAGCCGGGCCTCGTCGCTCATCTTGCCCGGATCCCAGGCCGGTTCCCACACCAGCTTCACGTCGCAGCTCTGGATTCCGGGCACCGCGCACACGCGGATTTCCACTTCACCCGGCATCGATTCGGCCACCGGGCAGTGCGGCGTCGTCAGCGTCATGGTGATGGTGGCATGGCCATTGTCCACCTCGACGCCATAGATCAGGCCCAGATCATAGATGTTCACCGGAATTTCCGGATCATGGATCTGCCGGAGCGCCGCGACCACCTCATCCACGATGGCGCTGGGTTCGGCGGCGGCCGGTTCCGGCTTGGCGTTCAGGAAGCCTTCCAGATAATCGGGTTTGTGGCCGGCTTCGGCTTCGGCCAGCGCGCGCAGCGGCGGCGCTTTCGGCACCGGCTTGGCTTCATTCACTTCTTCAACGTCGAAGGCGCGTTCGGTCATGCTGCTACCCCAAAGATGCGGGACACACGGGTAAGGCCTGCCACCAGCCGCTCCACGTCGCGGGCGGTGGAATAAAGCCCAAAACTGGCACGGGCGGTGGCCGGCACGCCCATCAGGTTCATCAACGGCTGGGCGCAATGATGCCCGGCGCGGATGGCCACGCCCGCTTCATCCAATATGGTGCCGATGTCGTGCGGATGCACCCCCGCCATGGTGAAGCTGAGGATGCCGGCGCTGTCTGCCGGCCCCAGCAGGGTGATGCTGTTGATGGCCGAAAGCGCCGCGCGGGCCTGCTGCACGAGCGCCGCTTCGTGGGCATGGATGCGATCAATGCCGATGCTTTCGACATAATCGATCGCGGCGGCCAGCCCGATGACGCCCTCGATATGCGGGGTTCCGGCCTCGAACCGGCCTGGCGGCGGCGCGTAGGTGGTGCGTTCGAACGTCACCGTTTCGATCATCGCGCCGCCACCCTGCCACGGCGGCATGGATGCAAGAATGTCGGGCCGCGCCCACAGCACGCCGATGCCGGTCGGGCCATAAAGCTTGTGGCCGGAAAACACGTAGAAGTCGCAATCCAGCGCCGCCATGTCGAGCGCGAGGCGCGGTGCGGCCTGGCAGCCATCCACCATCAGCAGCGCGCCGGCGGCGTGCGCGGCATCGGCAATGCGGCTTATGTTGGCGGTGCTGCCCAGCACGTTCGAAACATGCGCGATGGCCACCAGCCTGGTTTCCGGGCGCAGCATGGCGATCAGCGCATCTTCGTCGATGCGGCCATCGCTGGTCAGTGGCGCCAAATCGATCTCGATGCCCGTACGGTCGCGCAGAAGCTGCCATGGCACGATGTTGCTGTGATGCTCCAGCGCGGAAATGAGGATGCGGTCCCCGGCCTTCAGGCGCTGGCCCCAGCTTTGGGCGACGAGGTTGATGGCCTCGGTGGCGCCGCGCACGAACACCACCTCATCGGGGGAACCTGCGCCAATGAAGCGCGCCACGGTGGCGCGCGCCTCCTCGAAGCGCAGCGTCATGGTGGCCGAACGTTCGTATACCCCGCGATGCACGGTGGCATAATCGGCGCCATAGCAACGCGCGATGGCGTCGATCACCGCTTGCGGCTTCTGCGCAGTCGCCGCCGTGTCGAGATAGGCCCAATCGCCGGCCAGCCCCGGAAAGTCGCCCTTCAGGTCGAGCAGCGGAGAGGCCGTGGCGAGGCTCACGCGGCGCGCTCCAGCAGCGCCGTGATCTCGGCGTCCAGCGTCTCGGTCGTTGCCACGTCCAGCCCCTCCAGCGCATCCGACAGGAAGGCACGGGTCAGCAGGGCGCGGGCCTGCGCGGGCGGCACGCCGCGGCTGGTCATGTAGAACAGCGCCTGTTTGTCGATCTCGCCGATGGCGGCGCCGTGGGCGCACTTCACATCGTCGGCAAAGATTTCCAGCTCCGGCTTGGCATTGGCCGTGGCGCCGCGATTGAGCAGAATGGCCTTGAAGGATTGGCTCGCGTCCGTCTTCTGGCCTTCGCGGGCCACGGCGACCTGCCCCAGATAGGAGGTGGTGGCCGTGCCGCCGGCCACGGCGCGCACGATCTGCCGGCTGGTGGCGTTCGGGCCAACGTGGCGCACCGTGGTCACCAGTTCGATGGTCTGCGCAGCCCCGCCGATCAGGATGGCACCCAGCTGGAAATCGGCGCCGTCATGCAGGGTCACGTCCAGCGCGATGCGGCCATAGCTGCGCCCGGCATCGATGATGGTCAGCCGACAGGCACCACCGGCGCCGATGCTGATGGCAAGATGGCGGATGCCCTCTTCGCTGGCCCGGATGATATCGGCGTGGGATTCGCCGGCCGGCACCACCACCGGTTCCACCGCCACCGGCCAGTGGCGGGCAACGGCGGCCAGATCGCTGTAGCGCCAGGCTTCGTCCTTCTTGGTGGGCACAGTGGCAGTTTGGGCGCTCACGCGGGTTTCCTTTTTCGCCGTCATGCGGCGAGCGCGGAATAGCCTTCCGCCTCCAGCTTGTGCGCCAGTTCCGCGCCGCCCGAATGCACGATGCGGCCATCCATCAGCACGTGGATGTGATCGGGCACCACATAATCCAGCAACCGCTGATAATGGGTGATCAAAAGCGTGGCGCGATCGGGGCCGCGCATGGCGTTGATGCCTTCTGAAACCACCCGCAGCGCATCGATGTCGAGGCCCGAATCCGTCTCGTCCAGCACGGCCAGGAACGGCTGCAGCACGTGCATCTGCACCATTTCGTTGCGCTTCTTCTCGCCGCCCGAAAAGCCCTGGTTCACCGCGCGCTTCATCATGTCGAACGGCAGGCCCAGCGTTTCCGCCGCCGCCTTGGCCAGCTTCATGAATTCGGCGCCCGACAGTTCGGCCTCGCCGCGCAGCGTGCGCTGTGCGTTCAAGGCGGTGCGCAGGAACAGCAGGTTCGACACGCCGGGGATTTCCACCGGATATTGCAGGCCCAGGAACAGCCCGGCAGCGGCGCGTTCGTGCGGCGCCTTGGCCAGCAGATCCTCGCCCCGGAAGGTGACGCTGCCGCCAGTGACCTCATAGCCGTCACGGCCGGCCAGCACATAGGACAGGGTGGATTTGCCGGCGCCGTTCGGCCCCATGATGGCATGCACCTCGCCCGCGTTCACGGTGAGGGTGAGGCCCTTCAGGATGGTCTTGCCATCAATTTCGGCGGTCAGATTGTCGATAACGAGCATACGGGGGCAGTCCTTACCGGGTTTCGTTCTGGCGCTTGACGATGTCCACCACCGCCTTTTCGCGCAGTTCCTTCTCGATGACGCCCACACTGGCGTCGGCAACGGCTTCGGCCTGGTTGGCCGTGTGGTTCGGGTGGCCGAAGCGATCGAACGAGGCGACCTTCAATCTCAGCGCGTTCCTTTGCGGGCGGCAGGCCTTCACGGCTTCGATGGCGATGCTGCCGGCCGGATCGTTCGACACGTCGGCGGCGGCAACCTTGGCATCGACGCAGGCGGCATAATCCTTCGTCATCTGGTCCAGCTCGGCGCGCAGTTGCTGGCCCTTGGGATCGGGGCGCGGCGGCGCGGCATCACAGGCAGCGAGAAGGCACGCTGCCGCCGATGCCACCGCCAGCGGGGCGGTGGCGCGCATCATCCCACGCTGCCTTCCAGGCTGATGCCCAGAAGCTTCTGCGCTTCCACCGCGAATTCCATCGGCAATTGCTGCAGCACTTCGCGGCAGAAGCCGTTGACGATGAGGCTCACGGCCGCTTCCGCATCCAGCCCGCGCGACTGGGCATAGAACAGCTGATCATCGGAAATCTTCGAGGTGGTCGCCTCGTGCTCGATGGTCGCCGAAGGGTTGCGCACCTCGATGTAGGGCACGGTGTGCGCGCCGCAGTTGGAACCCAGCAGCAGCGAATCGCACTGGGTGTGGTTGCGCGCGCCTTCGGCCGATGCCGCCACCTTCACGAGGCCGCGATAGGTGCCATTGGAACGCCCGGCGGAAATGCCCTTGGACACGATGGTGGACGTGGTGCCCTTGCCCAGATGGATCATCTTGGTGCCGGTATCGGCCTGCTGGCGGTTGTTGGTGACGGCCACCGAATAGAATTCGCCCACGCTGTTTTCGCCCGACAGCACGCAGCTGGGATATTTCCAGGTGATGGCGCTGCCGGTTTCGACCTGCGTCCAGCTCACCTTGCTGTTCCGGCCCAGGCAGTTGGCGCGCTTGGTGACGAAATTGTAGATGCCGCCCTTGCCGTCGGCATCGCCCGGATACCAGTTCTGCACGGTGGAATATTTGATTTCGGCATCGTCCAGCGCCACCAGCTCCACCACGGCGGCGTGCAGCTGGTTTTCATCGCGCATCGGGGCGGTGCAGCCTTCCAGATAGGACACGTAACTGCCCTTGTCGGCGATGATCAGCGTGCGTTCGAACTGGCCGGTGTTGGCGGCGTTGATGCGGAAATAGGTGGAAAGCTCCATCGGGCAGCGCACGCCTTCGGGGATGTAGACGAACGTGCCATCGGAAAAGACCGCGCTGTTCAGGCAGGCAAAATAATTGTCCTGCACCGGCACCACGCTGCCCAGCCACTTCTTCACCAGATCGGGGAATTCCTTCACCGCTTCGGAAATGGACAGGAAGATCACGCCGGCCTTGCGCAGTTCCTCACGGAAGGTGGTGGCCACCGACACGCTGTCGAACACCGCATCTACGGCGATCTTGCGGGCGCCTTCCACCCCGGCCAGCACCTTCTGTTCCTCGATCGGGATGCCCAGCTTTTCATAGGTGCGGCGGATTTCGGGATCCAGCTCATCGAGCGAGGCCAGCGTCGGCTTGGCCTTGGGCGCGGCGTAATAATAGGCGTCCTGATAATCGATTGGCGCCACGTCCAGCTTGGCCCAATCCGGGCTTTCCATCTGCTGCCACCTGGCAAACGCCTTCAGCCGCCAATCGAGCAGCCACTGCGGCTCGCCCTTCTTGGCAGATATATAGCGCACCGTGTCTTCATTGAGGCCCTTGGGGGCCATTTCGGATTCCACGTCCGACGTGAAACCCCACTTGTAGGTGGCCAGATCGGCAACCGCCGCGCGCGCCTCTGCATCCTGAATGGGGGCATCCTGCACCGGCGGTTCGTCGGCGGCGTTGATGCCATTGTCCACGGCAGTGGCAGACACGTCTTCAGACATTCGAATCTCTTTCAGTTCGTTCAGTCGGCCAGCGCCGACATCGGCGCTGAACATGGTGCCACCGCTGCCGCCGGCCGCACCAGATCGGCCATCGACACGGCAGCAAGCGCCCCGCGTACGGCCTGGTTGATCGGGGGCCAATGCCCCCGGATGGCGCAATGGCCTTCCATCGCGCAATCAGTCACGTCGTTGCCGGCGCAACTGGTCAGCGCAATCGGACCGTCCACCGCTTCCACCACTTGCGCCACGCTGATCTCTGCCGGCGCACGCGCCAGGGTGAAGCCGCCCGACACGCCACGCGATGCCGATAGCAGGCCACCGCGAGCCAATGTGCCCATCAGCTTGGCCACGGTGGGCGCCGGAATCCCCGTCATCTCCGCCACGCGCGCCGCCGAAAGCTTCACGTCGGGCGCACGCGCCGCCGCCGCCATCACGACGACGGCATAATCGGCAAGATTGGTGAGACGAATCACCGAGGGTTCAGCCTGTTTTCCGCAAAGTGGACAAATCTGGTCAACTTATGCGGTCGGGGCCTGCGGATGTCAAGGTCGCTGCCCTGCCGGCCGGCGCATGGTGTCAGGCGATTCGCACCAGGCTGGGCAGGCCGGGCAGTTGGCGCCGTTTTGTCATGGTGATCTGGGTGAGCGGCGTGATCTGGGCCTGGAACCGGGCCGGCGTCAGCCCGGTGAATGCCCTGAATTCGCGGATGAAATGCGCCTGATCATAAAAGGCGTCGCCCGCCGCATCCTGCCAGTTGCTGGCCTGGCCCATGCCCAGCCGCACGGCAGCCCCCAGCGCCCGGTATTTCCGCGCCAGCATCTTGGGCGAGGCACCATAGAGCCGGTCGGACAGCCGCTCCACCGACCGCGCCGACATGCCGGAATCGGCAACCAGCCTGTCCACGCTGGGATTGGGGCTGGCAGTCAACCAATCGTCGGCCAGGCGGGTGAACCAGCAGGCCGGGTGGCGATTGGCTTCCAGCCGGGCATGCAGGAACTCGCACACCACGCGGCACCGGCTGGCGTTGTCGGGCGCGCTGGCCAGCTGGTCCATAAGCCGCGCGACAATGGCCGGCGGCATCACGCTGTCCAGATCGACCGCATCGTTGGCCAGTTCGTGGGCCGGCACGCCGATCAGTTCTGCCCAGCCCAGCGGCAACAGGCCGATGCCGAACAGGCGCAGCCGGTCACTTGCGGTATAGTGGGTGGGCGCGGTGGTTGGCCCCTGCAGGGTGGCACCGCTGTTGGCCCGCGCGTTGCTTTCACCGTAACGCGTGCGGCCAACGCCATCCACCAGCAGGCGGATCTGGCCCAGTTCGGCCCGCATCAGATCGGCGAAGCCCGGCATCTGGGTTTCAAACCAGTACAGCGAGGACACGTGCTGCCGCAGCGCCGGCGAAGGCTCGAAATATTGAATTGATATCATGCCCTGCCTCCTCCCCCGCGGCCGGTCATGCGGCGTGCTGCTCCCCCCGGAAAAGCCCGCTGCCAATGGCGGGAAGTGATGACAGATACCGACCCGATTGCAAAGCGATTCGAAAAAAGCGGCCCGGACAACATACGCTGTCCGGGCCGTTGAGTGCAGGAATGCCAAACACCGGCACCCCTTGGGTCGCAGGTTTCTTCTAGCCTTTGCTTTGCACCAACGATTGTAGAATTCCGACACAAGGGCCGGATCAGGCCGGATTCCCGGGCTCTGGCGCCGTCGATTGCGGGCCTTCTTCAGGCGCCGGCACCACCCAGCGCACCGTGACCGGACCCCGCCCTGTTTCGCGCGCCGGTTCACGTTCAACCTGCACGCCGCGCCGGGTGAGATCGGCCGCGAGCGCATCGCCGTCGCCGCCCACCACCACCGCCAGATCAAGCCGGGCGGCCGCCCAGGCCAGCGTTTCCGGATCGTCGGCATCCGGCGCCACCGCTGGCGGTACCAGCAGCAGCCGCCAACCGGGCGCGGTTCTGGCCACGCGGGCTTCAAGCGCGCGATAGCTGGCCAGACCGGCGCCGGGCAGCGGCGCCGCGACCACCCGTGCCAGCCGCGCCTGACGGTCCAGCAGGATGGATTCGGGCGGCACCCCCGCCACCAGCGCCAGCCGCTCCGTCAGTTCGGCACCTGGGCGGGCCGTTGGCTGGCTGGCCACGGCCGGCGCCTCGATACCGCCCAGCGGCACCTGTTCCAGCGTCAGCGACACCGGCTGGCCCAGCGCGCCCGACAATCTGGCCTCCAGAAGCGCTTCGGCGCTGCGTTGCGGGCGCGGCGTGAAGATGATGGCGTTCACCACCACGGGATCAGCGTTCAGTGCCAGTTCCACGTCGCCCAGCCGGGCGGGGCGCGGAAAGGCGTTCACCAGTGTTTCGCGGATGCGGCGCTGCGCCAGCGATTCCCAGGCGATCTGCCGCAAGGCGAGGCCCAGCGGGATGGCCAGCGCCACCAGTGTGACCAGAATCAGCGTGCCCTGCACGGCCCCCTGCCGTGGCGACAGGCTGGCGCCAAAGCCATAGAATCGCGCCATCGCCGCCGAAGCCAGCGCGATCGCCATCAGGTTGGTGAAGAACAGGAAAGCCGCCCCGCCCGCCACCGCGCCATTCCACGTGGCGATGCCAAAGCCCACCGTGGCCAATGGCGGCATCACCGCCGTGGCGATGGCCACGCCGACGATGGCGCCCTGCTTGCTGCGCAAGGTGGCAAAGGTGCCGGCCATGCCCGACAGCAGCGCCACCACCAGATCGAACAGGTTGGGCCGGGTGCGGGCAGCGATCTCGTCCGTCACCACCTGCAGGGGGGAGAGCAGCGACAGGATGATCGCAAAGCCCACCGCCACCGCAATGCCAAGCGCCAGCGAGCTCAGGGATCGGCGCATGGAAGCCAGATCGAACACCGCCAGACCAAAGCCGAGGCCCAGGATCGGCCCCATCAGCGGTGACAGCAGCATTGCCCCGATCACCACCGCCGGCGAGGACAGCAGCAACCCCAGCATGGCGATCCCGGCCGACACGACCACCATGAACAGATAGCGCCCGTTCCAGTCCGCTTCCTCTTCCACCTGGCTCAGGATGGCGGCATGATCGATCTGCGCGCGCAGGCTGGCCAGCCACGTGCCGTTGACCAGGTTCATCGGGCTGAAGGGCAGGACGGTCGTTTGGGCCATGGCAAATGGGTAAACCCTGCCGGCGCTTCCGCAAAGCCCCTCTTGCGTCCCGGCGCAAACCCTCGCAAGCCCGCCGGCGATGACAACGCCCGCTTCCACGCGCCGTCCATCCGGCCCGCCGCCAGCGCGCTGGGCGTTCCCGGCGATGATCACGGGCTCCATCTGTCTGGCCTTCGGGCCGTGGCTGGTGCGGCTGGCCGATGTTGGCCCGCTGGCTTCGGCCTTCTGGCGGCAACTGATCGCCGTGCCCTTCCTGTTCCTGCTGGCGCGCATGGTGGGCGGCAGCGGCGCACTTGCCGTCCCCCGTCGCAGCCTGGTGGTGGCGCTGCTGGCCGGGGTGGCGCTGGGGATCGATCTGGGCTTCTGGCACCTGGGCATCGTTCGCACCACGCTGGCCAACGCGACGCTGCTGGCCAATGCGGCGACCTTCCTGCTGCCGCTCTATGCCCTTGTCGCACTGGGCCACCGGCCAACGCGCCTGCAGTGGGCGGCGCTGGCGGCGGCAGCCTGCGGCGTGGCCTTGCTGGTCGGGCGCAGCGCCGATCTTTCGGCACGGCACCTGCTGGGCGATCTGCTCTGCCTGGGCGCCGCGCTGTTCTACACGGCCTATCTGGTGGGCATCGAGAAGGCGCGCGGGCAGCTGGAAGCCCTGCCGGCGCTGGCGCTGGCCACGCTGGCCGCCGGTGCTGCGCTGGCGCCGCTGGCCCTGCTGGAAGGCGCGTTCTGGCCGCGGAACTGGACGCCGATCATCGCGCTCGCCATCGGCAGCCAGGTGATCGGGCAGGGCCTTGTGGTCTATGCCGTGCGCCATCTTTCGCCGTTGGTGGTGGGCCTTGCGTTGCTGGTGCAGCCGATGATCAGCGCCACCATCGGCGCGCTGCGCTTTGGCGAGGTGCCGGGGCCATGGGAACTGGCCGGCGCTGCGCTGGTGGTGGCGGCGCTGGTGATTGCCCGCCTGCCATCGCGCGCCTGAACCGTTCCGCCCCTAGAATTTCGGCGCGGTAATCCAGCCGGGCCGCTGCCAGCGATTGGCAACCGCAAGGCCCACGCGCCACGCCGCTTCGGCTTCCTGGGCGCTGGCCGCGAAGGTCCAGCCGGCCTGCACCGCATCGCACGGCTGGTGATAGCAGCGCTGGTTGAAATCATCGATCAGCGCGCTGCCGGCCGTGGTGCCGCCGGCCACCAGATCGCGCCCGGCGCGGAAGGCCAGCGCCGGCACGCCGGCACGCGCAAAGGGAAAATGGTCGGATCGGAAATACCAGCCGGCTTCGGGATTGGGTTCCGGCACCACCACCAGGCCCATGGCTTTGGCCGCATCCGAAAGATCGTTTTCCAGCGTGGTGCGGCCTTGCCCGATCACTTCCAGGCTGCGGGTGCGCGGCAGTTGCACGTGCGGATCAAGGTTGATCACCGCCACGGTGCGATCCAGCGGCAGCAGCGGGTTGGCGGCATAATGTTCGGCGCCCAGAAGGCCCTTTTCCTCTGCCGTCCAGGCCGCGAACAGCAGCGTGCGTGCCGGCCGAGGGCCGGCGGCGAAGGCCCGCGCCACCTCGATCAGTTCGGCGGTGCCAGTGGCGTTGTCGATGGCGCCATTGCGGATGGCGTCACCGCTGGCGTCGGCGCTGCTGGCGCCGTTGGCATCCCAGTGCGCCCCGAACAGCACGGCCTCATCCGCCCGGCTGGCACCCGGCAACTTGCCGATCACGTTGTAACTGGTGAACGGCGTGGCGATCAGGTGGCCCGATGCGCTGGCCGTGGCCGGCAGCGGGCGGGCGCGGAAATCGGCGCGCCGCGCCGCGGCCTTGGCCGCAGCCAGATCCAGCCCGGCCGCCGCCAGCAGGCGCGTGGCCAGCGGGCCTTCCAGCCAGCTGGCAAAGCGGAAATTGCCGCCAAACTGCGTGCCGCCCGGCACCATCTGCGGCAGCATTTCGGTGCCCAGCAGCTGTGCCATCGGGTAACTGGCGGCAAAATCCTCGTGCAGCACGATGGCGCCCACCGCACCGGCGCGCGCGGCCGCCGCAAACTTCATGCCCACCCGCCCGGCATAGGCGAGGCGGCGGCCCTCGAAGCCCAGATCGGCACCGGCTTCGCCATCGGGATCGCCGGCAAGGATCAGCACCACCTTCCCGGCCAGATCGACGCCCTGATAGGGATCATGGCCATTGGCCACGACGCCAAAGCCGCCGAAGACGATCGGCGCATCGGCCAGCCGCGTGTCGCCGGGCAGGCGCAGCGCCAGCGTGGCGTTGCGGCCCAGGGCCACGGGCAGCGCCGCGCCGTTCAGCGTGACGGACAGCGCGGCGCCGGGCGCGCGCTCCAGCCGGATCAGCGGCACCGGTTGCAGCCAGCTGCCATCCGCGCCGGCCGGCTCCAGCCCGGCAGCGGCGAAACGCGCGCTCAGGAAAGCCAGCGTCTGCGCCTCTCCCACCTCCCCGGGGCCGCGCCCGGCAAAGGCGTCGGAGGCCAGCGCCTTGATGTCGGCACCGATGCGGCCGGGGGAGAAGGCGAACGGCTGCGCCGCAACCGGGGCGGCGATCAGGGCGGCAAGAAGCAATGTGCGCATGGCCGGCACATTGGGCGCTTCGCGTGCGTATCGCAAGCTCTGGCCGGATGGCCCGGCAGCGGCTATGTTCATGACCCGTTCCCATTTTGCCGGTGGAAATCCCGTGACCGAAGCGATCATTGCCATTGTTTCCCTGCTGGCGGGCCTGGTGGCCGGCTGGTGGCTGGCCAACCGCCCGGTGGCGGCGCTGATCGCCGAACGCGATGAGGCGCGGCGCGAGGCGGAGGAACGGCGGGAGAAGCTGGGCCAGGCCGCCGTGGAAATTGCCGCCCTGCGTGAACGCGAAGGGGAACGTGCGCAGGCCCACGAACGCCAGCTGGCCGAACTGAACACCAGGTTCGAGGCGCTGGCCGGGCGCGTGCTGGAACAGGCGCAGGGCCAGTTCCTCAACCGTGCCGAACAGCGTTTCACCGAGGCGCTGGCGCCGGTGAAGGAGACGCTGACCCGATATGAAGGCGAGATGAAGAAGATCGAGACGGCGCGCACCGAAGCCTATGGCAGCATCAAGGAAGCGGTGGACGGCGTGCGCGCCGGGCAGGAACAGGTGCGCACCGAGGCGGCAAAGCTGGTCGGTGCGCTGCGCGCCAGCCCCAAGTCGCGCGGCCGCTGGGGCGAACAGCAGTTGAAGAACGTGCTGGAGATGGCGGGCCTGGCCGAACATGTCGATTTCGCCACGGAGGTTTCCACCGATGGCGATGATGGCAAGCTGCGCCCGGACGTGATCGTGCGCCTGCCCGGCGGGCGGCAGCTGGTGATCGACGCCAAATGTTCGATGAACGCCTTTCTGGATGCCTGCGAGGCGACCGACGATGCGACACGCATGGCCTTTCTGGAAGTGCACGCCCGCGCCCTGCGCACCCACGCCGATCAACTGGGCCGCAAGGCCTATTGGGACCAGTTCGCCGGCACCGCCGATTATGTGATCATGTTCATCCCCGGCGAACAGTTCCTCACCGGCGCGCTGGAGGCCGATGCCGGCCTGTGGGAATATGCGTTTGAACGCAAGGTGCTGCTGGCGACGCCCACCAACCTTGTCGCCATCGCGCGCACGGTCGCGGTGGTGTGGCGGCAGGAACGCATGGCGGCCGATGCCGCGCAGGTCGCCGAACTGGCCAAGGAGCTGTACAAGCGGCTGGCCACGATGGGCGGCTATGTCGAGAAGCTGGGCAACAATCTCGACACGGCGGTGCGCAGCTTCAACGGCTTCGTGGGCAGCCTTGAAGGCAGCGTGATGCCGCAGGGCCGCAAGTTCCTGGACCTTTCGGTTGATCCCGGCGCGAAAAGCCTGCCGGTGCTCGAGCCAGTGGAAACCGCCGTGCGCGAGGCCCGGCGTGATCGTGACTTGAGCTTCGATGATGCCGCAGAATGATCGGTTGCCTGATCAGTCGAGCACGCCCAGCACGATCAGGATGAGCAGGTAGGCGGACAGGTTCATCACGGCGGCCAGCGACAGGTAGAGCGTGCGCCAGCCTGCCCCCCACCAGCCCAGTGCATAGGCGCCGCGCAGCGACACGAACAGGTGCGCGGCTGGCAACAGCAGCATGACCTGCCAGAACCATCGGGCGGCAATGCCGGCCGTCATGGCAAGGCTGCCAACGATGAACAGCAGGCTCATGAAACTGATGGAATAGAGCGCGAAGATGGCGTGATCATACAGGGGCACGCCCTCTCCGTCGCCCTTGCGCCGCCAGAAGAAGGCGAGCCACAGCCACGGCAGCGACAGCGGCACCAGCAGGAAGCTGAGCTTGTAGGCCTTGGTCTGCAGCTTGTAGAGCATCAGCGACGGGTTCTTCAGCGCCTCCCGGCCCTTGGCATCCAGCCACTCGATGCCGGTATCGATCGAAATGGCCCCACGGGCATTGGCAGCCGCCAGTTCGCGGCCCACCTCGCCCAGCGCTTCGCCCGATCCGGCGGTGCCGCGCCGCACGTTGTTGCCCAGCGCCACCAGCCCGGCGCGGGCGACCTTCAGGCGCGTCACTTCGTCTGCCTTGCCGCCGGCCTGCGCGGCGGCGATCTCCCTGTCGATATCCGCCAGCGCCTTGGCCAGTTCCGCTTCACGCTGGCTGGCATTGATGTTGGCATTGCCATCCACTTCGATCGCGTCCTGGGGCAGGTGCGCGAACGACAGCACGAAAAACATCAGGAACACGACCATCAGGAACAGCGGCACCGGCGCGATGTGCCGGGCGCGCTGCCCGTCGACATAGCTGCGGATCAGCTGGCCCGGACGGAACAGCAGCATGGGCAGTGTTGTCCAGAACCGGCCATCGAAATGGGTGACGCCGTGCACCACTTCGTGCACCACCTCGCCGATGCTGCGATGCAGATGGGCGCGCTGCCCGCATTGGCCGCAGAACGGCCCGGCAAGAGCCGCGCCGCAGTTGGCGCAGCTGGCTCCGTGCGGCGCCGGGCCTGCGGCAGCCGGTTGCAGCGCATCGGCCGCCAGCGCTGCCGTCGCCAACGCTCCCCCGGCCTCGATCTCGTTGCTCACGCCCGCATGTCCCCCGCTTCAGGGCTGCGAGTGTTGCCATAATTGTGGATGGCCGCAATGGCGCGATTGCGCACAAAACAGCAGCGGCTTATGACGAACAAAACGGGAGCGAGACACGATGGCTGGCGTGAACAAGGTGATTTTGGTGGGGCGGCTGGGCAAGGATCCCCAGACCAAGAATTTCCCCAACGGCGGCAGCGTGGTGGAGTTCACCATGGCCACATCCGAAACCTGGCGTGACAAGGCCTCTGGCGAGCGCAAGGAAAAGACGGAATGGCACAATGTCGTCATCCGCAACGAGAATATCGGCCGCATCGCCAGCCAGTATCTGCGCAAGGGCAGCGAAGTGTATATCGAAGGCAGCATCGCCACCCGCAAATGGCAGGACCAGAACGGGCAGGATCGCTATACCACCGAAATCGTCGTTGGCCCGTTCAAGGGCGAACTGGCCCTGATCGGTGGCCGTGATGGCGGCGCCGGCGGTGGCGGCGGTGGTTATGGCGGCGGTGGCGGCGGCTATGGCGCCGATGATGGCGGCTATGGCGGCGGTTCGGGCGGCGGGGCCCAGCCGGCTCCGGCCAAGCGCCCGGCGTTCGACGACGATCTGGACGACGACGTGCCGTTCTGAGCGCGGACGCCTTGGGGGCTCAGCCCTTCTTCAGCACTGCGAACGGGCTGCGGGCCTGCACGGCCTCGTCTTCGCTCAGGATGCCGGCCACCATGCCGGGCAGCCGCGGATAGGGATCAAGGCCCAGCGCAAAGGCCTGCGCGGCAATCTCGCCGGCATCGATCACGTCGCCGTCCAGGATCTCGACATCCAGATCATCGCTGGCCAGCTCGATCTCGCCGCCGTCTGGCGCGGCATCCGTCAACAGCAGCGCGATGCGTTCCTTGATGCGGAACGGCACCGGCTCGGCGCTGGCCACGCAGGGCTGTGCGCCCCTGGCCGTCACGCTGCCCGTCACGCGGATGCCGGCCGCCTCGCGCCGCACCTCCAGGCTGGCGGTGAGCGTGTCCAGCGCCAGCAGGCCGAACCGCGCGGCCAGCGCGGCGCGCTCGCCCGCATCAGCCTCCAGCGCCAGCCGCCGCGGCGTGCCGCCCACTTCATGGGCGCGCAGGGGCCGGCTGAATTCGGGAGTCCCGCCATGCCTTGGCGCGCTCAAGCCGTGGTCTCCATCTCGCCGGCGGCCAGCCGCGTGAACGGCGTTGCAGTCAGCCGTGCCGAAAGGCGCCCGGCTTCCGCCACCAGCCATTGCACCGCGGCTTCCGGCGCATCGGCACCGCGCAGCAGATTGCGGCGGATGGCATCGGCCATGGCCTCGGCATCGCCGCGCGCGCCGCGATAGGCGCCCAGCCGGCCCCCCAGCGCCGCCATCATCTTGCCCAGGTGCTTGGGCACCACCTGTTCGCCGATGCCGTCCTGGATCAGATTGCCTTCCATGTCGGTCAGGAAATGATCGGCAAGATCGGCGGAAAGCTGCGCGGCCGGGTGACGCGGATTCCGGCCGGTTTCCTCCTCCAGCCGCAACAGCAGCAGCGACAGCACCAGCACGATCATGTCGAACCGGCCATCCAGCGTGTCGGGCACCTGGCCCTGCGTGTACCAGCCGGGGCGGCGCGCTTCGGCCACCACGGCGCTGTAGAGACGTTCCACCGGCGCAGAACTGCCGCGCGCCACGAGGCGCTTCAAGGATGCGATAAGACCCATGGCCAAGGTGCTAGCATAATCGTTGCGGCTGTCATAATG
>Ga0209278_1000723_pt1 | contig 23361 bp, 22 predicted proteins | sample JI81BgreenDNA_FD_187504 | JGI IMG/M metagenome (GOLD analysis project Ga0209278, IMG submission 187504) | Wastewater effluent complex algal communities from Wisconsin, to seasonally profile nutrient transformation and Carbon sequestration -... | ecosystem: Engineered > WWTP > Effluent > Algae... | reverse complement strand
TACGCTTCTGGCGTTAGAAATTGCCGCATCGCTTTGTCGTTAAATACATTTGAACCAAAGATGGCCGACTTTTTGTCGAGCTCTTCTACCTTAACTGGTTTACGATTACCAGCAGCTTGTAAGGCCTGAAAACGCAATGTTGACATAAAAATGTGTTTTAAAATGATTATACCCTAAATATTGTGGTGCAAATATATTGATTTTTGACAAATAAAATATTATACCCCTATTTTTTTAGGGGGTTGTTTACAATTTATTAATACTTAAATATTATATAATGTAATTTTGGAGGGATACGGAAAGGATTATCTTTGTAAAAAAATTGACGTATGACCGTTTGGATTCTCTTTTTTGCTTTAGTAGTAGGTATTTTGGCGTTGGATTTAGGGGTTTTTAACAAGACACCCCATATCATTAGCTCGAAAGAAGCGGGAAAATGGACCGCGCTATGGGTAACTTTATCCTTTTTATTTTCGGGTGTGATTTACTGGTTATACGGCACTGATTACTTAGCCAATCCCACACAACTCTCACAATCTACAGCAGCGATGAAGTTTATCACAGGGTACCTCATTGAGTTATCCCTTAGTATTGACAATATTTTTGTGATTGCTGTCATTTTTGCCTCATTTCGCATTCCACAAAAATACCAGCATCGGGTATTGTTTTGGGGCATTTTAGGGGCCATTGTTTTCCGAGGGTTGATGATTGGTTTTGGAGTTGCCATTATCAATAAATTTACTTGGACAACCTATGTGTTTGGGGCATTTTTAATTTTTACAGCAGCTAAAATGTTGTTTTCTAAAAAAGACGACGAAGCTTTTGACCCGAAACATTCGACGATTTACAAAGTAATTGGAAAAATTATTCCGATCACTTCAGAACACGATAAAGAAAAATTCTTTGTTCGTACGCAGCAGGGTAAAAAAGCAGCGACTCCATTATTTGTGGCCTTAATGCTCATTGAAGTCATGGATGTATTGTTTGCTGTCGATAGTGTCCCTGCGATTTTATCGATTACCTCTGATCCATTTATCGTATTTAGTTCCAATATTTTTGCCATCTTAGGCTTGCGCTCGATGTACTTTTTCTTAGCCAATATGTTGGAAAAATTCAGTCATTTAGAATACAGTCTTATTATTATCCTAACGTTTGTTGGGGTAAAAATGTTGGCCCACGACTATGTCAAACTCCCTGAATGGGCTTCCTTGCTTTTTATTGTGGCCTGTTTGGTTGGCGGCGTGGTATTTTCACTATACAGTGCTTCAAAAGCCGAAGCAGCCAAACCGTCTCGGGATGAAGAATAAAAAAGGCACTCCGAAGAGCGCCTTTTCACTAACCAAACAAACAAACTATAGTAATTAACCTAATTTTCTATGGTAATTTCGTTACGTTTTGGATACTGTAACGGCGAACAACTTCATGGTAGTCGTTGAACGATGTGGAAGTAGCGGCTTGTTTCCCAAAAAAGCCAGGAACAATCACAATACGTAAGACTTGGTTGACACGGAAATTAGGAGATACCCCTGCCAAATCAAAACCGTGCATGAAGATGTTTGCATCAAATCGTGTAAAGTCAAAATCATACCCAAAATCCAAAGTCCCGTCGGGGAAGAAATACGTTTCAGGCATTAATTTCCACACATCCACGCCTCCTGAAACTCCCGCCAAACGATAGACCAATACCATATCAGAATTGAAAATGGGCTGCGGAAAGGCAATCAACGTACTGAAATTATTGGAGGGTGTAAATGAACGCGTCACTTCATACACTTGACTAATCGTATCATTGTCTATCGTATCCTCTCGAACTTCATTAACGGTACAACTTTGAAGACTCATCATCCCGATGAAGGCTAACAATAAGGTAATTTTTCGCATAGGAGTCGTGTTTTAAGATTATACTTCAAACGTATTTACACCTATTCAATAGTCGTGCCAAAAATTACCCCTGCTGTATCCCAATTAAGTAGTTGTCTTATTGACAGTATATTACAATAAAAAAGCTCCAACAACGGGAGCTTCTTTCTTATTGCTTAATTATCTTTTGATGAAAAACACCTTCATCGGTTTCCCATTGTACCATATACCATCCAGCAGCCAAATGCGAAATATCGGTGGAATTGGCCACGGGCTTTCCGAGGAGATCCCAAACCACAATTTTTTGAATTTGCGCTGAGGCCACTCCGGTAATGGAGAATACTCCGGTGGTTGGATTCGGAACAAGTCGTGAATTGCCATGCGTAAATCCTGTATTTCCTAAGGCTGCAAAAGGATAACAATCGGATACCGCGACACAACCGTTGGTAGAAAGCAGTACGGCGTAATTCCCATCGGCTGTAGGGGTAAATACTTGCTCCGTAGCATTGGGTATCGGTGCATTGTTATTGTCACAATCCAACCATTGGTAGGTTGTACCCGTCAAAGTGCGATCGGCTGACAATTGAGTGTCGGTTACCGTCACGGAGGTTGTAAAGGCATTTTGCGAATCAGAAACAAAAACCGGAATGGTAAAGGTGTTCACTTGATCGGGTTCGCAAAAAGTATTGGTAACTGTAAGCGTTACCTCTTTCAACCCGGGACAAACAAACGTATGCGATGGGTTTTCGAGCGTACTTACAGGAGTATTGTCCCCAAAATCCCAGCTGGATGCCATGTAATTTGAACTCAAATTCACAAAGTTCACTGTAACGCCATTGTTTGTTGGATTAAAATCGGGTTGCACCGGTACATACGCAAATGCCGCTTGTGGCGTTAGACAACGTTGGATATCCATAAAACGAACGGTGGTGGGAACCCATTGGTTGTTGACCAAATTTCCACTGGCTTCCAAAACAGGAATCTTGTGAGCAGGATCAAACCATTGGTATGAAACAGTTGTGGTGGTGGTTGTTTGTGGAGTCCCATCAACAGTGATTGTGGTTGTTTGCACCAAAGTACTTTTCAATTTCAACACATTAGCAAAAGAGCCAAAAGGTGTAACCAAAGTACCCCACCCTTCTACCAAATTGGTGCGCTGTCCCGTGGATTGAATTTGCACCGGAAAACCAAATGAAGAAAGATTGGCATTAATGGCAAAAGGCTGTGTGGCTGTATTGCCGAAATTCATGGGGAACTGATACAAATCATCGGGGTCTGTGTAAGATACTACAAAGGGGACTGTAGTTCCGTTAAGGGTAACTTGCGCGCCAATCATTTTATTTTGAAGGGCGGCATTCGTTATATTCAAATGATTAACAACATTGGTCAAACCAAATCCTTGTAAAACGAGACCATCGGTAGCCGTATTAGCCAAGTTAAAATTGGCATTAAACTGCGAATTGCAATTAAAAAAGAATCCGTTTAAAAAACACCACACCGTTTTATACCCACTATCGTTGGGATTACTCCAAGCAATGAGTTCTTGCGTTTGAGGAACCAAAGCACTGTAATCCCATGCTATTCCTGCACCTGTCACCGTGTAATCCAATTGTAACGCAGACGGTTCGGGCGTTGTAATATAAAAGGAATCGCCCACCGAAGCGAAATTAGCCGACGTGTAGGTCGCTTGACCATAAAAAACAGCCGTCATGCTGCATAAAAGTAACGTAATGATTCGCATTTTGTTTAAAATTTGCCCAAATATAATAATCCCAAAACAATCCTCCTAAAAAAGTATAACTAATTGAATATAAGAGAAATTAAATTAAATCCATGTGATAAATATCATATCGAAAGTTAAGGAATGGAGATACCTTTATACTAGTAATAAATTGGTATAACACATGAACAAGACCCTTTTAGTTTTAGAAATTGCCGCTGAATTACAAGCGTATATTCAGCAAATTGAAAATTCTGTAAAACGCTACAAGTTAGCAACCGATTTGGATGACGACGACACCCTAGATCCGGAGGATTATGCACGACAATCGGAGGCTGCGGAGATGCAATTGCGGTATGAACAACTGTTGCGACAAGCTAAAGAAATGGAAAACTTTATGATGGAACACGATAGTAACGCGTACGCTATCGTTTTACCCGGAGCCTTAATTGAAACAGAAACATATTACATCTATGTGGGCATTTCTATCCCCTCATTTAAATGGGAAGATAAAACGGTGATTACGTTGAGTGAAAAAGCCCCTGCTTATGCAGAGATGCGGGGTAAAAAAGCAGGAGATACGATTGAATTAGGAGCTAAAAGACATAAAATTTTAGCTATATCCTAGTATGAATTAAAGCACAGGGATAAAAATAAGCTCCTCCGAATCGGGGGAGTTTTTTTGATATTTCTCACTTAAGACTTCAAACTGGGGTCGGTTTTCCCATTGCAATTGCGCTTCAGGGAGCCATTGGGTAAAAATTGAACGAAAAAAATCTGACGCATTTGAACCGTCACCTCGATAGGTAAATACAGCATAACGCCCCGCAGGAATGATTAATTTCTGCATACCATCCGGAATAGTTGTATAGTCATCTACTTCTAAAGCCGCCCATTTTTCAAATGCAGTCTTGGGATCAAACGAGTAACCGGGAGGATTGACCTGAATGTTAAACAACTGATTGCTTTTTACATTCTGAATTTCATGACGCCTTGGCATAAACGATTGCCAAAGTTCGCTCACCTGATAATCCAAAAAAGACATGGTACGAGCAATGCCAACCAATTTCTTTTCGGGCAATTGTATGATCTGAGGCTGCATTATTTTCGTTTATCGAAAAAAACTTTTACCCCGCGAAAGGCACTGTAAGCAAATAGCGCATAGAGTAATAGTCCAGCGATAATTGTATAATGTCCAGCAGATTGCCCTTTGGACTCTAAAAACATAAAATAGGTAATGCCTAGGTAAAAAATATAAATTGTAGCAGGAACAGCAATTAGAGTCATCAAACGCATGGCCCACGGTTGTTCATCTTTCGCATAACGAGCAATGATGCCGATTACAACCATTAAGGGTAATATGGTCAATTTAACTGCAAATGATTCTTGTGGAAGGATAAAATAGGCATACAAAGGGACAATCATTGCAGTATGTATAACCAAAAAAGCAAAAGCAAGGACATCCATCCCCATCGGGCGATTCTCCTTCAAATACGCTTTAATAGCGGTGCGTACTTCCTCTTCGGTAAAACCATCCCGCACCAAAAACCGAATCGTATTGGTGTAGGTGTAATTTTTGGAAAGATAGTGCGCTACTTCTTGGTGTAAATCCTTTTGCATAGATGTAAAATTATAAAAAAACAGACAGGCAATTAACCTGTCTGTGCGTATTTAACAGCTGTTTTACATATTTCTTCGGTACTGCCCTCCTACTTCAAACAAACCGGCTGTGATTTGACCCAAGGAACAGTACTTGGTGGCTTCCATCAATTGGTCAAACATATTACGGTTGTTAATAGCGGCCTCTTGCACCTGAGCGATGAGTTCTTTAACTTTTACACCATGTGCCCCGTGAAGATTTTGCAAGGTTTGAATTTGCACTTGCTTTTCCTCTTCTGTGGCACGAATGACCTCAGCGGGTAAAACGGTGGGCGAACCTTTTGAACTCAAAAACGTATTTACGCCAATAATTGGGTATTCGCCTGTATGTTTCAAGGTTTCGTAATACAAACTCTCTTCTTGAATTTTACTGCGTTGGTACATGGTTTCCATAGCCCCCAACACCCCGCCACGTTCTGTAATGCGATCAAATTCGGCCAATACCGCTTCTTCAACCAAATCGGTTAATTCTTCAATGATGAACGAACCTTGAATCGGATTTTCGTTTTTCGCCAATCCCAATTCTTTATTGATAATCAACTGAATCGCCATGGCACGACGAACCGATTCTTCGGTAGGGGTTGTAATCGCTTCATCATACGCATTGGTATGCAACGAGTTACAGTTGTCATAAATCGCATACAAAGCTTGTAAGGTCGTACGAATATCATTAAAGTCAATTTCCTGTGCGTGCAGTGAACGTCCTGATGTTTGAATATGGTACTTCAACATCTGTGCGCGTTCGTTGGCGCCGTATTTGAATTTTAAAGCTTTCGCCCAAATTTTACGCGCTACACGTCCAATTACGGCATACTCAGGATCGATACCGTTGGAGAAGAAAAACGACAGGTTTGGACCGAAGTCGTTGATATTCATCCCACGACTTAAGTAATATTCGACATACGTAAATCCATTGGCCAACGTAAAGGCCAACTGTGTAATGGGATTCGCTCCTGCTTCAGCAATATGATAACCCGAAATGGAAACCGAATAGAAGTTACGTACATTTTTATGAATAAAATATTCCTGCACATCCCCCATTAAGCGTAAAGCAAACTCGGTTGAGAAAATACAAGTATTTTGCGCTTGATCTTCTTTTAAAATATCGGCTTGAACGGTACCTCTAACTTGCGATAAGGTTTGTGCCTTGATGGTTGCATAAACCTCAGCATCCAAAATCTGGTCGCCTGTAACGCCCAACAACAACAAGCCTAAACCGTTATTCCCTTCGGGTAAAATACTCCCTTTTTCAGGATAAAATGGATTATAAGCTTTCCCATCGGCACAGATATATTGTGGACGACCTACACCTTTGGCATCATATAATTCTTTCAAACGGGCTTCTACCAAATGTTCCAATCCGTTTTCACGAATGTATTTTTCACAATTTTGGTCGATGGCAGCATTCAAAAAGAATCCTAATAACATCGGTGCCGGACCGTTAATCGTCATCGATACCGAAGTTGCAGGATGACTCAAATCAAAGCCGGAATATAATTTTTTAGCATCGTCCAAACAGCAAATCGAAACTCCAGCATTTCCGATTTTTCCATAAATATCAGGTCGGTGATCAGGATCATTTCCATATAAAGTAACCGAATCGAAAGCAGTAGACAATCTTTTCGCCGGCATGCCTAAACTCACATAGTGAAAACGACGGTTGGTACGCTCGGGTCCGCCCTCACCGGCAAACATACGAGTTGGATCTTCACCCTCGCGTTTGAACGGATACAATCCTGAAGCATACGGAAATTCACCTGGAACATTTTCCTGCAAACACCAACGAAGTAAATCACCCCAGGCTTGGTATTTGGGCAACGCGACTTTGGGAATTTGGGAATGGGACAAACTTTCGGTATGGGTTTGGATTTTAATATCCTTATCGCGCACCTTAAAGCTGTACACTGGATTTTTATATTTATTGACTTTTTCTTCCCAAGATAACAAAACTTCCCAGTTGTAAGGATCTAAGTTCATCTTTACACGATCAAATTCTTTGACCAATAAATTGACCAATTGTTGCGCATCTTCAGCCACTGGGCTAGCTACTTCAAGTCCGGATTTGTTCATCACGGGCACTTGACCACTCACCGATTCTATCGTTTTGTAGATACCATATAATTTTTGGGCAACTTCAACTTGAATGCTCACCGTTTGGTCATAACTGCGATTATTTTCAGCAATTTCCGAAAGGTAGCGGGTACGGTTGGGTGGAATTACATAGATTTTTTCACTCATTTCACGGGTAATCGCGAAGGTGGACTTTAAATTTGCCCCTGTCTTCTCCACAATTTTATCCATGATAGATTTGTACAACGCATTCATGCCAGGGTCATTGAACTGAGAAGCAATGGTACCAAAAACGGGCATGGTTTCAGGATCGACATCCCATAAATTGTGGTTGCGTTGGTATTGTTTTTTAACATCGCGAATGGCGTCTAAAGCTCCGCGTTTGTCAAATTTATTAAGAGCTACTAAGTCGGCAAAATCCAACATATCGATTTTCTCCAACTGTGTCGCCGCCCCAAATTCGGGGGTCATTACATATAGAGAGACATCCGAATGATCTAAAATTTCGGTATCGCTTTGACCAATTCCAGAAGTTTCCAAAATAATCAAATCGTAGCGCGCCGCCTTCAAGACTTCGATAGCTTCGGCGACATATTTGGATAAAGCCAAATTCGATTGACGTGTGGCTAAAGAACGCATATAAACGCGAGGGTTATTGATTGCATTCATACGAATACGGTCACCCAAAAGTGCGCCACCCGTTTTGCGTTTGGACGGGTCGACTGAAATTAATCCGATTGTTTTTTCGGGAAAGTCAATCAAAAAACGACGCACGAGTTCGTCTACCAACGACGATTTCCCTGCACCACCGGTCCCTGTAATCCCAAGCACAGGAATGGCAACTTCTTGATTACGCTCATAAATAGCCTCCAAAGCGGGTTTGGCAACCGTTGGATAATTCTCAGCGGCAGAAATCACTCGAGCTATAGCGCGCGGATTTTTGTCCTCCAAATGATTGAGTTCGCCATTCAATACGTCGCCAACAGGAAAATCAGCCCGTTGTACCAAATCGTTAATCATGCCCTGAAGTCCCAAAGCGCGACCATCATCGGGGGAATAAATACGTGTGATGCCATAAGCTTGCAATTCGGCAATTTCTTCGGGTAAAATTACACCGCCGCCGCCGCCAAAAATCTTGATATGCCCAGCTCCTTTCTCTTGCAATAGGTCGTACATGTATTTGAAATACTCATTATGTCCGCCTTGATACGAGGTCATGGCAATCGCATTGGCATCTTCTTGAATGGCCGTATTAACCACTTCTTCAACACTGCGGTCGTGTCCAAGGTGAATCACCTCACATCCTGTTGCTTGGATGATTCGGCGCATAATGTTGATCGAAGCATCGTGACCATCAAACAAAGAGGCTGCGGTTACAATTCTTACTTTATTTTTAGGAATATAGGGTTGCGCTTGTTCCATTTTAAATTGTAAAAGGATTTTAAGTGCGCAATTTACGAATAATATAATTTTTCTACCCTATGCTGTTAATTGAAATAATGTTAACATTTACGGCACTATCTTTGAAGGTATTTAAAAAAATAAAATATGAAATCGATACTTTACTTGGCTACTTCCCTTTACATGATGAGTTCTTGTTTGGAGCTTCCTGCCTTAGCCGCTTCCCATTCACACCAATCAAGCCATAATCAATTGGACTTGGCTGGTGGATTGAAAGAAGCGTTAGACCACGGCATCCGCAAACAGGTTGTAAAACTTACGGCTGTGGATGGATTTTACAAAAATGAATTAGTAAAAATTATGATGCCCGAGGAATTGCAGCGGGTAGATAAAGCGCTACGAAAAGTAGGTCTGGGTAGTTTGGCCGATGAAGGCGTACTGATGTTGAATCGAGCGGCTGAAGATGCGGTGAAAGAAGCCACACCTATTTTTGTGAATGCGGTAAAAAACATAAGCATTGCCGATGCCAAGTCAATAATTATGGGAGACAATCGCGCGGCGACAACCTTTTTAGAAACCCAAACCACACAACCGCTTTACACCCAATTCAAACCCGTAATTCAACAATCGTTTGCCAAAGTTGGAGCGGATAAGGTTTGGAATCAAATTATCAGTAAATACAACGGACTCCCTTTGGTCAAAAAAGTGAATCCCGACTTGACCGATTATACCACTCGAAAAGCCTTAACGGGAGTGTTTACGATGATCGCTTTGGAAGAGCAAAATATTCGCTCCAACCTTAATGCACGGCCCACCAAGTTATTGCAACAAGTGTTTGCTTTACAAGACCGAAAATAAGCCTTAAAATTGTCTTAATTTTTTAGTTATCAATAACATAAGAATAACAATCTATTAACACAGCCGCACCCAAAATAGTTGGATATTTGTATTGAAATAATGATTTATTATTTTGTTTGGTTTAGGTTAGTTAAGAAAAAGCCGGTTTTCTGTTGAAAATCGGCCTTTTTTTTTATGCTAACAATACAGCCATTTGCTGTTGTAGTTTCAAGGCTTCACCTCGGGCCTTTTCGGCAAAATCAACTCCCGAAGACGCATAAATAATGCCCCGCGACGAATTGACCAACAAGCCGATCTGACTGTTTTTGCCATAATGCCATACGGCTTCCAAACTTCCGCCTTGCGCTCCCACACCGGGAACCAAAAGAAAACTATCGGGGATAATGCGACGGATATCTTGCAAATACTCGGCCTTGGTAGCCCCTACCACATACATGAGGTGGTGACTATTTTTCCAATTCTTTGAGGTTTCAATTACTTTTTTATACAATTCTTGGGCATCCACTTGTTGTGTTTGAAAATCAAAGGCTCCTTCATTGGATGTGAGTGCCAAAAGAATCGTATGTTTATTTTCAAACTCCAAAAAAGGTTCTACCGAGTCTTTCCCCATGTAGGGCGCCACGGTCACCGAATCAAAGGCCAAATCTTCCAAAAAGGCTTTTGCATAGCGTCCTGAAGTATTGCCAATATCGCCTCGTTTGGCATCGGCTATGGTAAATTGCTCGGGATAATTTGTATTCAAATAGGCCATCGTTTTTTCCAAAGCCATCCATCCTTTTACCCCATACGCTTCATAAAAGGCCGTGTTGGGTTTGTATGAAACACACAAATCATGAGTCGCATCAATAATCGCTTTATTGAATTCAAAAATCGGATCATCGGTTTCTAGTAAATGGGGTGGAATCTTATCGAGGTCCACATCCAAACCAATGCATAAAAACGATTTCTTTTGTTGTATTTGCGCTACCAATGCCGCGGTTTCCATAGTGAAATTTTGTTATAAAAAAAGCCCAACGACACCGTTGGACTTGAGGTTAAAATACTTCGCTTTCTTTAAGTTTCTCGGTATTGGCGACCAATTGTAATTCGTCAATAAACTTTTGAATATTGCCATTCAGCACGCCATCCATATCAAAAACATCCATTCCAATGCGGTGATCGGTCACGCGTCCTTGAGGGAAATTATACGTGCGAATCTTGGCCGAACGGTCACCCGAACTCACCTGAGAATTTCGCTTTTTCGCATCTTCTTCTTGCTTTTTGGCCAGTTCCATTTCATAAAGACGGGAACGCAATACCGAAAGTGCTTTGTCTTTATTTTTATGTTGTGATTTTTCGTCTTGACATTGTGCTACCAATCCTGTGGGAATGTGAGTCATACGCACAGCCGACTTGGTGGTATTTACCGACTGACCTCCAGGACCTGATGAACAGAATAAGTCGATGCGAACATCATTCATGTCGATATGTACATCAAATTCTTCGGCCTCGGGCAAAACCATAACGGTAGCCGCAGAAGTGTGTACCCGTCCTTGGGTTTCTGTTTTAGGCACCCGTTGTACACGGTGGACTCCAGCTTCAAACTTTAAAGTGCCGTACACATCTTCTCCCGATACTTCGAAAATAACTTCCTTGAATCCGCCTGAAGTTCCTTCGTTAAAATCAACTACTGAAGTTCGCCAACCTTTATTTTCACAGTATTTCGTATACATGCGATACAAATCGCCTGCAAAAAGCGATGCTTCATCTCCACCTGTACCGGCGCGAATTTCAACCATGACATTTTTGGCATCTTCAGGATCTTTGGGAATCAACATAAACTTGATTTCCTCCTCCAACTGGGGCAAACGTTCTTTGGCTTCATCGAGTTGCATTTTGGCCATTTCTACCATTTCAGCATCTGAACCATCGGCGAGAATCTCATTGGCTTCAGCAATATTATCGGTCAATCGAACGTATTCATCGCGTTTTTCAACCAACGCTTTCAAGTTTTTATACTCTTGATTCAATTGTACATAACGCTTCTGATCGGCAATGACATCCGGTTGAATAATCAAATCGGATACCTCGTCGAACCGTTGTTTTACATATTGCAAACGCTCTAACATAATGTAATATTCCTTTTTTTGGACTGCAAAAATACAATAATTTGCGAATGGAATTGCAATTATTTCATGAGGCGCGTTTGACTTTACCCTATGAATCATGATTATTTTTGTAGTATTGTAAAAAATAAAACATGAAGCCGCTTGCCTTTCTTCTCGTCCTTATGTTCTTTTTGGGGAGTTGTCAAAACGACACCGATGGTCCGAATTGGCTCCTCGGTTCGTGGCGCAATACCACAGCAAGCATGGATGCCCAAGAGCATTGGAAAAAAGTGGATGCTACGGTCTACGAAGCTGAGAGTTTTATACTTGTTCAAAACGATACTGTTTTTCAGGAGCATGTCGATTTGGTCAAAACAAGTAAAGGATGGGATTATATCGTTTCGGTTCGCGGTCAAAATAAAGAAAAACCGGTTTCCTTTTCTTCAACCTATATAGGAAAAGATTCGTTGGTATTTGAAAATTCAAAACACGACTTTCCGAATCGTATTGTGTATAAAAAAATAAAGGCCGATAGTTTGGTTGCTACTATCTTTGGCACGCAAAATGGGAAAGCCACCTCGGAAATCTTTCCTTTTAAAAAAATAAAACCATGAGAAAATTAATGTTCTGCCTTTTGGGCATTGGCCTTATCACCCTTTCGTGCAAAAAATATGATGCTTTGGGACGTGAAATTCAATTTGAAGAGCGTTATAAAGCGTCCTTTTTGGAGGGAAATTGGACGTTAACCGATTCGTTGGGTGTGATGGAAATGCAATGGAAAGAAGCCGACGACAGCACCTACACGGGAACCTGTTTGTTTATTCATGGGGAGAAAAAGGACACCTTACACCGGGAGCAAATGGAAGTACAACAACGCAAAAACTACCTGATTTATACTACGACGGTTCAGGGAGAAAAAGGTGAAACCCCTATTGCTTTTCAAATGACACAAGATGCTGACAGCACAATAACCTTTGAAAATCCAGACAACGACTATCCGAAAAAAATTGTCTATCGTTTATTGCGTAACGGAAAACTGCAACAAACCGAAAGCGGTCAAATTCGTAAAAAGGCGCAAACGCAAACGTATCTTTGGTCGAAGGGAGTCCCCCCTAAGGAGAGTAAAGACGATAATTAATTTTAACCATAAAAAAATCCTGAAACGCCATGGCTCAGGATTTTTTATTTTTTCGTGTTGACCTTAATTTTTAGGGCTAACGATTAACTGCTTTTTTCGGGAATAGTTGCTAATATTTCGAGTAAATACGTCCAAAACTTTTGAGAAGACGAAATGCTAGCACGTTCGTCGGGACTATGCGCACCGTGGATGGTGGGCCCGAAAGAAATCATATCCATCTTAGGGTAATTCGTGCCTAAAATTCCACACTCCAACCCCGCATGACACGCGACCACCCGTGGTTTTTGACCGTTTTGTTTTTCATAAATAGCGACCAAAACCTTCAATATTTCCGAATTTACATTAGGGGTCCAACCGGGATAACTCCCCGAAAACGTCACCTCACAACCGATTAATTCAAAGGCAGAACGAAGCGCATTGGCCAAATCAAATTTTGATGTTTCTACGGAAGAGCGGGTCAAACATTGAATCGTGATTTGACCCTCTTTCACAATAACACGCGCAATATTGTTGGAGGTTTCCACCAAATCCGCCATATCGGCACTCATTCGATACACCCCATTGTGGGCCGTATAAAGGGCGCGCAACAATCCTTCTTGCACCCCTAAATCCATAATTTTGGCAGGAAGTGCCGACTTTTCAATGGTAACTTGAAGTTGAGGCTCGGTGGTTTTGTATTCCGCTTTAATCTCGTTGATAAGTTCCTGCATTTCAAAAGCAAAAGCCTCTTCATACATCGCAGCGATAATCACTTGCGCCACACTTTCTCTTGGAATGGCATTGCGCAAACTTCCCCCATTGATTGCAGCGATTTGTAAACCAAAATTTTCAAATCCATCAAACAACAATCGGTTCATAATTTTATTGGCGTTACCCAATCCTTTGTGGATATCCATGCCCGAGTGTCCTCCTTGCAACCCTTTTACGGTTATTGTATACCCAAGGGAACCTTCGGGAACGTCCTCTTCGTTGTAGGAACGAGTCGCCGTTACATCCACCCCGCCAGCACATCCAATATCAATTTCATCGTCTTCTTCCGTATCGAGATTTAATAAAATTTCCCCTTGAAGAATTCCTCCTTTTAAATTCAAAGCTCCTGTCATTCCAGTCTCTTCATCAATAGTAAAAAGCGCTTCAATCGCGGGATGGGGAATATCTTTGCTTTCTAGGATGGCCATAATCGCAGCTACACCCAGGCCATTATCAGCCCCAAGCGTGGTTCCTTTGGCGCGCACCCAATCACCATCAACATACATTTGAATACCTTGCGTATTGAAATCAAAATCGGTATCATTATTTTTTTGGTGCACCATATCCAAATGCGCTTGCATCACAATCGGTTTTCGATTTTCCATGCCGGGCGTCGCGGGTTTTCGGATAAAGACATTTCGAATTTCATCTTCAAACGTTTCTAATCCTAAACTTGTTCCAAAATTTTTCATGAATTCAATCACGCGCTCTTCTTTTTTGGAAGGACGTGGCACCGCATTTAAATCGGCAAATTTATTCCAAAGGGCTTTGGGTTCTAGTTGACGTACGTCTTGACTCATAGTATAAAAATTATTTTTAGTGCCATTACAGCGTTTCAAAAATACAAAGAATGTTGGGTGTAGCCTAAGATTACCGTACATTTACCCTAAAAAAAGAGGGTGAAGCTACGAACGTATTGGGGATGGTATGCGGTGCTCTTGCAACTATTCCTCTTATCCATACTTGGGCAATTTCCAGAAGCGATTGAACGCTATTACAGTCAGGGCATCTATCGTTATATCGATGCATTATGGCGTTTTTGTATGGGTGATATCCCTTTTTCGGTTGGCGATGTTTTGTACACCTTGCTTATCCTCAAAATCGTTTGGTCATTGTGTCGCTGGAAAAAAACAACCTATGTTCAAAAATGGATAGCGATAGGGCAATGGAGCGCAGTCGTTTTGGCGGTTTTCCAACTCAGTTGGGGATTGAACTATCATCGACAAAAACTGGTCGATAAATGGGACCTTAATCCGCAATACACGCCAGAAGAATTGGTAACTTTTACCCGACAGTTGAGGGATGAAACCCATCGCATTCATTTGCAAATTACCCAAAATCCCAAAAAAAGCGTTCGTGTTCCTTACGGTATAGATTCCCTATTTATAATGGCTCAGAAAGGATATCAAGCGTTACAGCAACGGCATCCTGATATCAACTACGGGCAACTTTCTGTCAAAAAAAGTCTGTTGAGTACCCCACTCGCATACATGGGCTTTTCGGGTTATTTTAATCCGTTTACCCACGAGGCTCAAGTCAATTCGTTGCTTCCATCGTATCAACTGGGCAATGTCATTTGTCATGAAATGGCGCATCAAACGGGGATTGCAAGTGAGAGTGAATGCAATTTTATTGGATTCTTAGCAGGGTATTATCAAACTAACCCCTACCTACGCTACAGTGTTTGTACCGCGGCGCTTCGGTATTGTTTGGGCACGTTACAAGCAACACATCCCGAGCTTTCCAAAGCATTGTATCAATCGTTGCATGCCGGTGTAAAAGCCAATTTGGAGGAGAGTAAACTGTTTTGGAAAAACTATGATACGGTTATCCACAAGGGCTTTCATGGGTTTTATGACCATTTTCTCAAAGTAAACCAACAGTCCGATGGAATGGCGGGATACAGCAAGTATGTGGGGTTATTGATAGGGTATACTCGAGAACATTTTATCTTCGAAAAATTACAGAAAAATTAAAAATGAGTCTGAAAAAATTCAACCAATTGAATCATCAAAAGTACTCCCTTATTAAATAAAAACGCTTTCCGCAAGCACTCAAAAGGAGTAGCTAGACGAAAAGCGTATTGTTTTTGAAAATTAAATTTTTACGAACGATTGTTACTTCTTTTTGTCAAAAAACCGCAAAACATCAACCATTAAGGAAATGGAGTATGATTTTACTTCTGTTTCCGTGAATTCGATCTCATTGGTTAGATTTCTGTTGGTGTTGTAAGTAAACTCTACAAAAAAAGTTTTAGAAATACGAGTCCCGAGACTAAAATTTAAACTGTTTGTAGAGTACAGCGGCGTGACAGCATTTCCAAGAACAATGATTGCATCGGACTCATTTAGGAGTCGATGGTAAGTAAAACCTGCTCCAACATATCCATCTACTTTCATTTTTTTAAGTAGTGTGAAATACTTTCTAAATCCGACACTCAAATTAACGGTTTCAAAATTAATTTTATCTTGACGATTAATGGTAGTAAACCCTGATTGAACCACTCTGACTGAAGTATCATTAAATGTACTGAGTGAGGGCGAAAAGAAAAAGGAAATCGTAGGAGACAAAGCCAACTCAAAGTCAATCCCGTAATCTACAATCATTTTTGGGCCAAAAGAGGCATCTCGAACGGTAAATAACAAATCAACGCGATTAAATCTGTAGTCGACATCCATGGAAGTAAAACTCACCTTAGGTTTGATCGACAACTTAAAGGTAGTCGCTTTATCCTTTTGTTTGTTATCCGTTTCTACTACTTTATTAAAATAAGTGTTGTATTGTTTCACTAACTTTTGCAAATCTTTTTCTTCATAACGTGTTTGATCGATTTGACTTTTTGTAAATCCTGCATCAAACATCAAATTCAATAATTCTTGTTTATAAAATTCATTGGTCGATACAACGTTAGTGGACGAATCTGATAAGTATTTCTTATAATCCAAAAGCTCAAGTTGTCCTTCACTTGTGGCGTAGAAAAATCGTAACAAATTGCCTTTTTTATATTTAAAGAGATTAATTTTTCCTTGTTCCAAAACTTCAATAAAGAGTGTATTGGGAACCAATTCCATATTTTTTTGGGTAGTCAGATCATTAAAACGATCTGAGGAAAGATCGATTTGTACCGTGTAGCGTCGATACAAAATGGCCCCTGGTATTCCAAACTCTTTAATTTCATTTACTGTTTTACGTTGAGTTGACCCATTAATGTCTGAACGAAACTCTAATTCATCGGGCGAATTATATAAAACTTCTCGATTTAAAAAACAGGAAACGCGATTTCCATTATTATCAATAAAATAACCACTTTGAAATTCTTGACTATACGACAAAAGAGAACTAAAAAAAAGAGCTAGGGTGATAAAGACTTTCATAAAAAATAAGATTTGAACTTAGTAAATTAACTATATACACTCGAATAAATAATACAAAAAACTTTGTTATTGAACAAAAAAACAAGGTAACTCGTCACAACATACTCTTACTTTTTTTGGAGTAATTGAACCAAATCTGTCGCCAAAGTCAATGAGATAATTGACAAATCACTTCTTGAAAACTGATAATCCGAACTAATGTTTCGCTTTGGTTCATAAGTTACTTCTGCAAAATATGTTTTTAAAAATCGAACCCCTACCCCAAAGTGAGGAGCTATGGTATTGCTGTTAACTACACGAGCTGGTTTTACAATTGTCGCATTTTCTACTTTATTAATTACATTAAACCATGACAAACCACCATGAATAGAAATAGCTAGTTTTTCTTTAGGATCAAGAGAAAAATATTTCCGAATACCCAAAGCGACCTTTAAAGCTTCAAAATTAACAGCGGCATTAAAGTTGGTATTGGGTGATGCAACTCCATAAATAATTTGATTACTTGTATCCTTAAAATTAAAGTGACTTACACCAAGATAGGCTGTAAATCCTTGGTATAAATAGCCTTCAAATTCTACCCCTATCTCAGGTACCGTATTTGAAAAATTTGCAGGAGAATAAAAACCAACTGCATTGGGGGAATCAAATACAAACTCCATTTTCATCAATGAAAAAGAAAACTTGGGCTTCACCGCCAAAGCGAATTTCAATGCTTTTTCTTTTCCTTTATTGTCTAACTCTTCCACTGAATTAAATGACGAATTATATCTTCGGAAAAGTTTAGCCAAATCTTTTTCGTAATATCCAATATTGTCAATATCACTTTTGACTATTCCTCCATCAAACATTGCATTGAGGAGCTCTTGTTTATAGAATTCATTAGTCAAAATGATGTTCTCGTTTGTTCCTGACAAATACTTTTTGTAATCCAGCATATCGGGTACTTCATTCTCGTTTTTGGCATAAAAAAAACGTGAAAACGAAGGACGTTTATAGTGATAAAGGAGTAACTTTCCTTTTTCTATAACCTCTAAAAAAAGTTCTTTTTGCACTAAGGTGAGTTCTTTAAAATTGGTCAACTCATCTAATTTCGAAGAGGAAAAATCTGCATTAACAGTAAACTTTTTGTATTGAATAAGGTCGTAAAGCACAACCTCTTTCAATTCACGAATTGATTTCGATTGCGTTTGTGCAGAAACATCCAAACGATAATCAATTACTTCAGGACTGTAAAGTAGCACGTCACTACTTATAAAACATTCCGTTTTTTGGCCACTATTATCTAAGAAATACCCTTTTTTATACGATTGTGAAAAGATTAAAATTGGGGCTAATACAAAAACTACAAAACTTATTTTTTTCATTGCTTATACATTAAATTTCCAAAAAACAAACCTAAATAAAAAAATGAAAAACATTTCTCATTAAATTAAGATTTATTTTTATGTGTTTTATAAATTTTATTTACAAATGTTACTTGTAACAAAAAAGGAAAACTACTAACTAATGTCAGCATGAATGAATCGCTAGAAACATCATTTGTAAAACAACTCACGGACCACCAAAACATCGTCCACAAAATTTGTCGCCTCTATACCAATAATGAAGAGGCGCACAATGATTTGTTTCAAGAAATCACGATTCAACTTTGGAAGGCATTTCCAAAATTTAGAGGAGAAGCCAAATTTTCAACATGGGCTTACCGTGTGGCCTTGAATACAGCCATTACGCTGTATCGAAAAAGTACCCGAACCGTTGCCACCGTTGACTTTGAAAAAGCGAGCTATTTTATCAAGCAAGAGGATTATAATCCCGAAGAAGAAGAGCAATTAAAGTTGATGTATCAAGCGATCCACCAACTTAACGACATTGAAAAAGCATTGATTTTCATGTATTTGGAAGACAAAGATTACAGTGAAATATCCGAAACACTCGGAATCAGCGAAGTCAATGCCCGTGTGAAAATGAACCGAATTAAAGGAAAATTAAAGAAAATATTAAATCCGTAACCAATGATGAATGAATTGGATTTATTAAAAAAGGATTGGAACAAACAAACAAAGCCTTTTCCACAATTACAAGAGTCGGATATCGCTGCGATGATTCACAAGCGATCTTCATCGATTGTAAAATGGATTTTGATTATCAGCATATTAGAAGTGACGCTTTGGACAGCGATTAGTTTGTTTTTTAACACCGACGAAGTGATGGTTAAAAATCATACCGAATATATGATTCCCTACTTCAAAATAATCACCTATGTCAACTATGCGGTGGTCGCGGCGTTTATCTATGCCTTCTACGTCAATTATAAAAACATTTCAACTTTACGTTCGACCAAAAAATTGATGCAAGACATCTTGAAAACACGACGTACCGTAAAATACTATGTTTGGTATAACCTAATCATGATTGGATTGAGTGCAATCGCAGGATTTGTTTTGGCTTTTGTTGCCAATCCGCAAATGCAAAAAATTAGCCACAATCCCAAAGCCATGGTGATCACAATCATCATTTTAGTCGTCTTCTTGCTGGCGTTCTTTGGTATTGCAGCCTTGTTTTACTACCTCATTTATGGTACGTTAATGAAACGTTTGTTCCGAAATTATAACGAATTGAAAAAAATTGATTTGTAATGAAAAAATTTGCGCTACTCCTTGGTCTATTGTGCTCGGTGTGGAATTATGCACAAACCCCCAAAACATTATTGTGGAAAGTTTCTGGGAATGGATTAACCCAACCCTCGTATGTGTTTGGGACCATTCATATTACCTGTGATGCAACGTTAAAGCCAAAGGTATTGGACGCCTTGGAGAAAACACAACAAGTTTGTCTAGAATTAGACATGGACGACCCAAGCCTACAAATGGTCATGATGGCTGGGATAAACATGAAAAATGGGCAGCGTTTGGATTCCTTGCTTTCTGCCAAAGACTTTGCAACGGTTGATGCGTTTTTAAAGAAACACTTGGGATATTCCGCCAAAATGGTGAATACCATGAAACCATTTATGGTCACCGCCATGTTGTACCCAAAAATGTTAACCTGTCCCATGCAATCGGTGGAACAAGAATTGATGAAAGTCGCAAAAAGTCAGAACGAAGCCATCATCGGACTCGAAAAAGTGATGGAACAAATGGCCGTTTTTGATGCCATTCCCTACAAAGAACAAGCCCAAGAACTGTTTAAATTGGCCGAAAAAGGAATCGAATTCAACGGCTCAGAAACCGAAAAAATGTTGGCCTGTTACGCCAAAGAAGACCTCGATGCGTTGATGGAATTGTTCAAAAGTTCAGAAACCCAATTTTATGCCCAATTCGAAGAAGAACTCCTCAACAAACGCAACCGAAATTGGCAATCGCGATTACCCAAAATCATGGCAGAAAAGCCCACGTTTATTGGGGTAGGAGCCGCACATTTACCAGGCAAAGAAGGTGTTTTACAGCTGCTTAAAGATTTAGGCTATACCGTAGAACCTGTATTGTAGCATCTTACCAGCGACGCAATTCATTTAACCGTTCCTGTTCTTCCAAAACTTCGGCGGGTATGACTTTTAAAAAAGAAGGGTGCTGCTCAATGGCATACTCAATTTTTTCAACGATTTCCTCGATGGATTCTCGGTCGTAATCTATTTCAAGGGGAGGTTTAATCGTGAACGATTGTAAAATGTTTTTCTTTTTAATCCGCAACCCTTTTTTATCAAAAGAACGTCGGAATCCATCGATTACGATAGGTACCACCAAAGGTTTATGCTGTTTTATGATATGTGCAGTCCCCTTACGAACGGGCTTAAACGACTTCGTGGTCCCTTGCGGAAAAGTGATGACCCACCCGTCAGCCAATGCTTTCATGATGTTTTCTGTATCATTGGGATTGACCGCTTTCTTTTCATCAATATCTTTCCCACCCGAACGCCAAGTTCGCTCTACTGTTATGGCCCCCGCATAAGCCAATATTTTGGGCAATAATCCCGAGCGCATGGTCTCGCCCGCCGCTACATAATACACATTGAGTTTGGGATTCCACAAATAACCAACATTGCGAATGTTATTTTGACGTCCGCTCAAACTGGCATTAAAGACGTGAAACATCGCCACAACATCGGCAAAATAGGTTTGATGATTGGAGATAAACAATACATTTTGTTCCGGCAACTGACGTAAGATTTCAGAACCTTCAATTTGCAGCTCATTGAATCCGCGATACCGACGATGCGTAATTACACCTGCAATACGGATAAGCCATTTTTTTAAAAATAAGATATGTCCAAACGGATTGCGTTTTATCAAGTTCATAGCGCCAAAATGGGAGCTAAAGATACGAAGAATTATACGGATAACAAGGCCTTAAAACTGTCTTTCAATTCGCTCACCATCATGGCTGTGGCGCCCCAAATAATTTGATTCTCAATTTGAAAGGCTGGCACTTCAATAGATTTGGAATACGAAGTCGTCAAACGCATGGTTGTTACATTCGCATCTTCCAACAAATGCGATAATGGAAATTCTAAAATCTCAGACACTTCCTCAAGTTGCAACACAAAATCTGGACGTTCATGTCCGTAGGCAAGAAAAGGAAAGACTTGAAAATTACTGGGTGGAATGTACACCGAAGTTATCGGTTTTATCAAGGAAACGTGTTCCGGTATAATTCCTACCTCCTCCTGAGCCTCTCGTAATGCCGTGTGCCACAAAGAAACATCCTCTGTCTCGACTTTACCGCCCGGAAAAGCTATCTGACCCGAATGTACTCCAGGATATTCATTTCGACGGATAAATACGGCATGCATGACCGCTTCAATGGGATATAAATAAATTAAAACAGCTGCTTGACGTGCATTGTCAGGAATATTTCCAGCATAAAGTGCCCGACGCCGTTCCTCGGGTACCACTTTGGCATGGGCAGAAAGTGCAGGTAAAGGTAGCTGTTGAAGTAGAGGAAGTAAAGCTTGAAAAGTGGTAAACGTCATAACCCGTAATTATGTTTAAATTTACCAAAAAAAAACGGCATGTATAGTAAGGAAGAAAAACAACTTTTAAAACGTGAATTTTGGGCTACCTTTGGCACCAATTACCCGCGAAAATGGATGCTGTATGACACTCAAATTAAAGATGTTAGCTTCAAATTCTATGTAGATAATCGTATCGCACGGGTGCAACTGGATATCGAACCCCGCGATGCTGAAAAACGAAAAATATACTATGAAAAAATTGAATCGTTACGAACGCTTCTACGAGAAGAACATCTTCCCAACGCCCTTTTTGAAAGGCATTTAACCCTAGAAAACGGAAAAATAATCAGTCGCATTTGGGTTGAACTTGAGGGCGTAAACATGAATCGAAGAGACGATTGGGACCGAATTCATCGCTTCTTCGCCACCCAAATGCACGCCTTCGAGGAATTTTTTAAAGAATACGAGGACTATATCCGCGATCTCGATCTAAACACCTAACCGAATCGATAATTCATAACTCATAATTCATAATTCATAACTCATAATTCATAACTTAAAATTTATAATTCAAAATAATTCCTCGAGCGTGCCCCTGCGGGTCGGGCAATCCGTTGCAAGTCCTCGCTCCGTTGCCCTGCGCTGTGGGCTTTCCACTGCTGTCCCTCACGCGGGTGATTGCGCTTTTACAAGCCTAGTTAGAATTTACCAGGCAAGTAATCCTATCATTCCCCCCAAACAAAACCTGCCAATAGGCAACCAATCATTTATAATTCATCATTCACAATTTATAATATAACAAAACCTGCCAATGGGCAGGTTCTACATGTCATTTATAATTTATCATTCACAATTTATCATAAAAACAAAAAGACCTTTACAGTAATGTAAAGGTCTTTCAAAAAACAAGGCGGCGACATACTCTCCCACAGTTATGCAGTACCATCTGCGCTGTCGGGCTTAACTTCTCTGTTCGGAATGGGAAGAGGTGAGCCCCGACGCAATAACCACCTTAAGAGGTTGGTTAGTCTTGTCAGTGGTTGGCATACCAACACTGCAACAAGCAAAACCGTCTCGAAACTAACGAGACTAATGTCTTAACACACTGCGATAAGATAAGGTAAACAAAGCTGACCCGTCCCGATTACTCGGGACGGTATCGATACATAAGCTTACGGGTTATTAGTACTACTCGGCTATGACATTACTGCCTTTACACCTATAGCCTATCAACGTGGTCATCTCCCACGACCCTTAAAAGAAATCTCATCTTGTGGTGGGTTTCGCGCTTATATGCTTTCAGCGCTTATCCCTTCCCGACGTAGCTACTCTGCGGTGCCCCTGGCGAGACAACAGATACACTAGAGGTCAGTCCAATTCGGTCCTCTCGTACTAGAATCAGATCCACTCAAATTTCTAACGCCCGCAGTAGATAGAGACCGAACTGTCTCACGACGTTCTGAACCCAGCTCGCGTGCCACTTTAATGGGCGA
>Ga0209278_1000722_pt1 | contig 23373 bp, 36 predicted proteins | sample JI81BgreenDNA_FD_187504 | JGI IMG/M metagenome (GOLD analysis project Ga0209278, IMG submission 187504) | Wastewater effluent complex algal communities from Wisconsin, to seasonally profile nutrient transformation and Carbon sequestration -... | ecosystem: Engineered > WWTP > Effluent > Algae... | reverse complement strand
CCGTGAGATTGATCCGGCCGTCGGGCGCGGCTTGCGCGCGAACGACGGCGCCCATTTTGTCTTGTCGCGCTCCTGTTCGGCCTCATTCATCGCGGCCCAATCCGCGTCGACATAGGTCTGGTAATCAGGCCATGACTTGCCATGCCAGCCGGGCAATCTGACAGGCGGCAGAAGGTCGAGCGTATCCGCCGCCTCGATCAAGCGAAGAATGACGACATCGGGCGTCCAGGCCCCTTTATGATCCGGCGCGCGCATCCCACACCCACGTGTCCTTGATCCCGATCCACGACTGAGCTCGCAACTGCTGAGCCATCTTTTTGAAGAGCCGATCGAACTCGGCTTCGTCCTGGTCCTTCTCGATCATGAGAAGGCCACCACGCCGGCACGACTCACGCCACTTGGCACCAGCAACGCCCTTCATGCCGCGCGGCGCAATCGCCTCGGAAAGCACCTGACCATGGTCCAGGATCGCCTGCTGGAGACACTGGTAGGCAATCTTGGCGGGCCCACGCAGCGCGGCGCGGCGCTGGGCCCTATTGCGCTCAACCTCGTCACTCTCGGTGACGACACAGGACGAAACCTCCCGACCGTCGGGCATCGTCTCCAGAACGACCCTCTTCAGCCGGAAAGCGAAGGCCCCCTCGTCAGCCTCGTCCTTTTGCTTCTTCACCTTGACAGAGATGAGACGTGTCTCGTCCCGCCCGAGCTCAATCATGGTGTCAGCGGCGCCCAAGATCAGCGAAGATCCACGGGCACCGCGGGCGCCATCCTTACCTGTGTGGTGCACGGCCAGGACCGTCACTCCGAGCGCCTTCTGCAGAAGGTCGACCCGCTCGATGACGAGGCCGACGTGCTCCGAGGAGTTCTCGTTGCCGCCTGGCATCACGCGAGCGAATGTGTCCAGAACCAACAGGCCGGGCTTCAAGGTCATCGCCTCGCCAAGGCTTCGGCACTCGTCAATAAGCCTGTTGGCGTCATCGGTGCCCGTGAGCAAATTGACCGGCCGCCGCAGCGCCATGAGGGGAATTCCCGTCGGCGGTCTCTTTTCCTGCACATAGGCGCGGATGCGCTTGATCAGGCCGCCCTTGCCCTCAAACGAGCCCATGATCACGCCACAGGGCTCCGTCCGCCGTCCGAACCAAGTGCCCCCGGTGGCAATCGCCACAGCCAGATCCAGCACCAGGAACGACTTCCCGGTGCCGGGCGGGCCATACAGGATGCAGAAGGAGCCATTTGGGATGACGCCGTCGACGAGCCATCTCTCGTCCAGGCGTGCGTCGGCGAGCGAATCAAAGTCGATCGCGTCGAAGTTCGTCTTGAACGGCTTCACGATCTTGCGGCTGGAAGCGACAAAGTCGCTGAAGGGTATCATCAGACCCCCCTCACAACGTCGTTCCAGTCCTTGCCCGGCGCGGCCATGTCGACGTAAACGTCGAGCCCAATCCTTGAGAACCGCTTGCCGGCCAGAATGAGCTGCGCGTGCGTGAAGGCCGGGTCGCTGTCTCCATCGCCCAACAAGGCGATCGTGCGCGTGCCCCGTGGCAGCTCAATGAGCGGCCCGATATCGCCGGGATCGAGCGACGGCACACGCCTTTCTGGAATGGTCGGATGCTCCTCCCACGCGAGCGGCTTGCCGGCGATATTGCCCAATGTCACGCCGGCGATCAGGCCATATTCATAGGCGCGCTCGAGAAGCCCCCACGACACGGTGGTCTCCCATCCCTCGCCGATCGCATAGGCCTGATCGTGGCCGTGCGTGAGCTGGATGAAGCCGCCATCCAGGGTGCCAAGGATCTTGCGGGGCTTGTTTCGCTTGGGAACGGGAAGCTCAGCCTTGGCCGTGCAGTCGGGCTTGAGATAGGTCCTGTGGACACCAATCAGCGTCCCGTCGGCGAGCTGGATCTTTCCCACGATAGCTGGGAAGTGGCCCAAGACTTCCAGGTCCTCGGCGTCCTCTCCCTTGTAGCCGTAGTAGGCGAGCGACGGCACAAAACGGAGCCCGGGAAGGCCGAAATCGAGGGCGTGCTCAATCGCCCTCGCCTTGAAATATCGGACCGCATCGGTGCCGTGGAGCTGCTTTCCGGCGTCCCACACCTTGAGCGCCTTTTCCCTGTCACTCAGCTCCTTGGCTTTTCGATCCTCGTCCAGCCTCTCACGCTGTTCCATGATGCGGCGCTCCTCAGCTTGCGTCACTGGTCGTCGCCCACCAAGCCGTTCGATTGCCTCATCGAACGAGAGACCTAGATACTGCCGCAGGAAGTCGATGTGGTCGCCAGACACGCCGCATCCAAAGCAGTGATAAAGCCCTGTGGCATCATCACACTTGAACGAGGGCGTCTTTTCGGCGTGGAACGGGCAAAGCCCGGTAAACGTCGATCGACCAGACTTCTTCAGCCGCACCACCCCGCCGATCAGGCTGGAAAGTAGCGTGCGACTTTTCACCGCTTCGATTTCAGCCTTGTGGTAGGGCATTGCCGTACTTTATGCACGTAATTAACCGTGTCAACGGCCGCGACCAAGAGCGAGTGACAATTCTGGCGTCATCAACAGAGCCAGGTTTTGACCAGGATTTCCGGGCATCTTCTGAGCCATTTCCCGCAGCTTGTCGATCCTTAATCGAGAAAGCGCAGAAGACAGCGCTTTCTCGTCTGATGCCCAAAGAGGAAACGCGTATACGAGTTGCACAGTAGCTTGAACTACATCTTTTTGAACGTGCACCCCTGCCGTAACGAGCACTTTCAAAGCGGTTTTGACGACGAGATCCCCATAATCCCGCCGCATCCTCTTGATGGTGTCGATTGCATACGTTTGCCCAGGCTGAATGAGATGGGCCCGTCTCTCGAAGGCGAGCACCTCCACGCCAACAGACTCCAGAAGCGCCTTGAGCTCCCGGGCGTCGCTATCGCCGGCCCTGCACGCGACGACAAAACGACGGTTGGCGCCCTTCATTTGTAGATGACCACCGGGCGCCCCCTCACCTCCCGGTCCCACACATAGAAGGCGTGGTTCTCTTGCGGCTGGACCTTCTTTCCGGTCTGGTGCGCAAACCATTTGATCCGGTCGTGCAAGATGATCTTGGCCGCGAAGAGAGGGTTGTCGGCGAAGATGTGGCGCCGCGTCTTCCCGCAATCGAATGCGATCGGCAGAAGCATGAAGACCCGGCGCGCGTTCGACTTCAGCGCCCGCTCAATGAAGCTGACACCGAGACGGCCCATAGGGCCGAACGGGGGGTTGGTCACGATGTCGAAGCCAAAGTGCGGGAGCGGGAACGGGCACGGGTCCTTCAGAAAGTCGGAAACAGCCGCGCCAGGAACGCCGACGGGCGCGATATCTGAGGCATAGACCGTGCGCCCGCTCTCAACCAGGGGCGCCACCATGGCGCCGTTGCCGCAAGCGGGTTCATAGACGACGTTCGAGACCGGCCACGCCGACAGGAGCTTTTTGGTCACCCATGCCGGCGTTGGATAGAAGTCGCGCGGCTTGCGCTCGTAATAGACGCGATTACGAGGCATGACGCGCCCCCACCGGTCGCTGAAAGAAGCGCAGGCGATGCTCGCGACACCAGGACGTCAACCCCTCGACGCGCGCACCGCAGCAAATCGCCATCTTCTCCCCGGGCGCTGATATGATCGCCCGGCAGTGATAAGGCCCCGTTTTCAGAAGCGGCACAGGCCCGAACCTTAGAGCCGCGGTCACTGGCGGCTTGCGCTGATGGCGCTTCACCCGGGCCACCTTGTTGATCTCGCCAGTCAGCGCGGCGCGGCGCGAAGCGCCAGCGGCTTGGCCGATCGTCACCCCAAGCGCATCGCGAATTTCCCGAAACGAATGCCCCTGCATGTACATATCGAGCACCTTCTTTTTGAGGTCAGGAGACATCGATCTTTCGCTTCTTCAGGTGCCAATAGAGGATGGCGAGCGCTTCGGCGGCATCGACTGGAAGAAAGCCGTGGCCGCGCTTCTCCATCTCCAAGACGCAACGCGCTTTGAGCCAGGCGCGACTGTCATCGGTCCCCTTCGGGGCCCGTGCCACTCCCAGGACGTCCTTGCGCCACTGCTGGGAGTTCACCTCGACGAGTGAAACGCCGCTCGTGTGAGCGAGCTCGAGGACATAGGCGCGAATGCCAAAGAGCATGGTCCTCGACTGGATCGAGACGCCGTCGGGCAGAACGGGCGCCTCGAGCACAATCGACGAAGCGCCCATTATTTCAGACCTGAGAACAGATCTGGTTCTTGCGAAGGTCGCCCCTTGGCTGTGAGCGGAGAGGTCGACGACTTTGGCCGAGAAGCCGCCGTCTCGGGACCAGCGGGCAATGCCGCAGGCGGTGCCGGGGTCGATCGCGAGGTGCATCTCCACTCCTCCCAATGGCGGCGACATAACCAGCGACCGCTGTTGCCGCTCGACATGCCGACCCCAAAGACACCAAGGGGGTCACCACACCTGTCGCAAGGGCCCATGGTTCAGTGGCGAGAAGCGGCCACCGAACCTTCGCGATACCCGCGGGCCCAGGCCTGACCCATTTGCGTCGAGAGATCCCACGGGTTCTCGTCGGGGTCGCCCATCTTGGCGGCGACCAGGCCGCGCTCGAAGGCTTCCTCCTGGAGCTTCTCGTCACTCTCGTCGATATCGACCGCGAGCAGCTCAAGCTGCCCCATGTGGTTGATGCGCAGGTATCGCGCGTAGGCGATCAGGCTGTTGGCGATCGAGATGACTTCAGCCTCGGAGAACTTCTGGAGCTTGCGCACGAGATCCAGCGTGAAGAGGTCAACAGACCCGTTCTTCGCGTTCTTGCGCGCCGTGCGCAATTCAGCGACAGCGGAGTCCTTCTTCCGCTCTGCCGAGCGTATTTCGGACAGGTATTTGAAGAATTCATCTTCGTTCACAGGGACGAGGTTATTTCCGCTCATGCCTTCCTCTCCAGTTTGCGACGAGCGAGCGCAAGTAAAGCGCGAGCCTCGTCAAGTGAAGTCTGATCAACAGCATGCGCTGCCTCCAAGGTTTCGATGTCGTGAGCCAAACGAGCGGCAACACGCTCCACCTCAGCGCGATAGGCGGCAATCAAGCGCATGGCGAAGCCGTGCTCGAGCCGCTGTGGCGGGCGATAGAGGAGTGCCCACAGGGCCGAAAACGGCAGGCCGTAAGACGTCGATAGGGATCGAATGGCGCCCTCACGCGAGGTGCCTTCCAGGTCACGCAAGGTCACCATGTTGCCGACAAGTCGGCCGGCTTCTTGCACTCCCAGCAAAGTTGGATTGAGGACCTTACTCATTACATGCCTCACTGTGTCTCTGCTCGTGGTGAGTCAGGAGCTCGTCGAAGCCGAGGAAAATGCGCTTCGCCCGAGCGACGGCGACAATGGACCGCCAATACTTTGGCGGGATCGCCTTCCGCCTGATCCACGCGTTCACGGTGTTTTCACTCTCGCCGATCTGCGCGGCGACATAGGCGGACCCGCCCATCTCCTTGAAGATTTCGGCGACGGTTCTGGCTTTGGGTCTTGCTAGGGTGTTCACCGGTTCACCTTGTACGTTATGCACAATTTACCCTGACCCTGAAAAACACGCGGTGTCAATACCATGCGCACACAAGTTTCGGATACCCATTGCACAGGATTCGGGCGCGGGGGCGCTGTGTGGCGTGCTCCCGGTGCGCTTTCGATCCGAAAGGGGGAAGCGATGTCTGTCGGTCACCGCCTTCGCGAGGCGCGTATTCGACGAGGCTTTGATACAGCTCTCAGCGCCGCTCGAGCCTTCGGGTGGAATTTCAACACCTATGCTGCTCACGAGAACGGCAACCGCGGTGTCACCCAAAACGCTGCGGAAAAATACGCCCGTGCGTTGAGGGTTTCTCCTGCTTGGCTTTTGATGGGGTTACAAGACAATGCCTTCGATACGGTGCCTGTTCGGGGCATCATCGGCGAGGATGGTCTTGTGACGCCACCGAAGAAAAACGAGAGGCAAACAGCGCCGGCTGCCATCAACACGACAGAGAAAACCGTTGCCCTTGTCGTGAAGGGGCGCGCGTTGGGACCTTCAGCCGACGACGGCTGGATCTATTACTACGAAGATGTTGCCTCTCCACCGACGCTTTCGTCTCACGGCCGCTTGTGCCTGGTCGAAACCACGTCGGGAGTTCAGATGATTCGCAAGATCTTTCCTGGTCGCAAGCCCGGGACATTCGATCTGCACTCACTGACAGGTGGCGTTTCCCTCGATGTCGAGCTCCGGTCGGCCGCCGTCATCTCCTGGATCCGGCCCAAAGTGTAGGGCGGCGCGCCTTGGGCGCGCCCGGGACCACCGTTTTGAGACGCCTGAGACGCCTCGCCATCTAATGAAGATTGATCGGTGGACGCGGCAGTCTCAAGTGCCTTTCGCCGGCGATACCACGTCGCCCTTGAGATGCCCTCAGCTTCCCAAGGCTTTGTTCGCGAAAGGCTTTGGTCAATGGGCTTCACACCTTGGCGACGACGCTTCCGCGTCGCCTTCTCCCGCCCAAGCCGCCTCTTGCGATCCGACGGGGCCTCGTCAATAGCATCCATGGTGACCGCCCTGATGTCTTGGCGCTCCACCATCGTGAGCTCCAGAAGCGCACCCAATCGCTTTGCGGTCATGAGCGTGACCTGCGTGGGGTTTTCGTCGACCAGACGCGCCTTTGCTTCGGCCGCCTCTCTGATCTCATTGGGGTCAATTTCGCACCCAATGTGAATGCACAGGTTGAACATTCGCGCCGAGAGCTTGCTCGCGGTCGCGCTATCGCGCGAACGCGATCTATCGCTTTGGTGGTCTTCTTGCTTCAATGCCGCCATAAACGGCGCCAGGTCTGCCAAGATTATCGCCATCACTGCGTCGTGAGTTCGACTGAGACCGTATTGGCGCCGATACTCGATGAGCCGCGCAAGTTCATTGCGCCGTTGGTAGGCGCGCCTGTTGGCCGGTCTGAGGTGAAAGACCTTGACATGGTCCGTCGGCTGTCTTGGTTGACGGACACTTTTTTCATTGCTCGGTGCAATTCGCGCAGAAGACGACTTGACTTGGTGAAAATTTTTGGCATATTGCACAGTGTTCACGAATGAGCCTGTCGCTGGGTTCATGGGACTCTCCTCAGAGCGCGAACAGGGCGTGATTCCTTGCCGGGCACACGCCGAACACCCCGGTCGAAAGACCGGGGTGTTCTGTTTTTAGCGACAGTTTTACATTTTGCACAATACCCCCTTGCTAGAAAATTGTGCGTATCGTACGGTGTGCACCTACCACAGAGGCACCCATGCGACTGCCCGGCAATGTCACAGATGTGCAAAGGACGCTGGATTTGCTGAAGATGATCAGCGATCCGGCAGCGTTGTATCTGAGCGAGAAGTATCAGCCGCGCATAATGGCGCGTCGAGCCTTTGCATTCGCCAAGATGACGCCATCGACCTTTCGCGACACGTTTCGCTGGCACCTCGGACGACAGCTCGAACAGCTTCGCATCGAGACAGACGCGCTCTGCATGGTGGCTCTAAACAAGGACTGATACCATGCTTGAGGATGGAGTTTACTTCTCGCTTGACGAGAAGAAGTATCACGCTGACCCTGCGCTGGGGTCGACTGATATTCGCCGGCTGCGCACGTCTCCACCGGATTTCTGGTGGAACAGCAAAATGAACCCAGCCCGGCCTGCCGACGGCGACACTCCGTCGCGCCAATGGGGTCGAGCTTTCCACAAGCTGGTTCTTGAAGGCTATGACGCCTTCAAGGCCCGCTATCACCGAATGCCGGACCAGTCCGAATATCCAAACGCCCTGATCACCGCCGATGACGTGAAAAAGCGCCTTGTCGCTCTCGGTCTCGCGGTCTCGGGAAAGAAGGACGAGCTGATCGCCCGCCTTATCGCGGCCGATCCCCACGCCCTTGTGTGGGACGTCATTGTCGAGAAAGCGGCGACTGAAGCCGGCGATCGCGAGCAGCTCAAGCCCGCGGTGTGGGATGAGATCGTCCTTTCCTCGCAGATGATCACCAAGAACCCTCGCCTGCGCAAAGCCTTCGAGGGCGGAACGCCAGAGCTTTCCGTCATCTGGACGCGCCCCGATGGGGTGCGCTGTAAGGCTCGGTTCGATTACACGCTGCCGCGCACCACTGTCGACCTGAAGTCGTTCCGCAGTTGGCGCGAGAAGCCTATCCAGCAGGCCATCATCTACGACCAGATTGCCGGCCATCGCTACGATATCCAGGCGGCGCACTACATGGAGGGGCGCAAGCAAGCCGCGCGCCTCATCTCCGAGGAACGGGTGTTCGGCCTCGCCGACGACAAGACCAGGACCTGCGCCGCCATCGTTGAGATGCCTGAAGCCTCCTTCACCTGGGTCTTTTACCAGGCTGAAGGTGCGCCATTTGCCCGCGCGATTGTCATGCGGCCCGGCATCATCACCCACCTGTCCGCCGTGCGCGATATCGAGGCGGCGATCGAGGCCTACAAGTTCAATCTGGACCTGTTCGGCAGCGACATTTGGGTCGACCTCAGCGATCCCCACGTGCTCGACGACAGCGATATGCCCGTCTGGCTTGGCGTCTCCAACTAAGGAAGCTCGACATGAACCAGCAGGTCACCACCTATGCGCCGCTGGCGCCCGACAGCGTGCGCGCCGCGCTTCTGCCGACCTCGTTTCAGCAGGTCATGGATCTTGCGAACGTAATGTCGCGCTCCGGCGCGGCCGTGCCAAAGCACCTTCAGAGCAACGCCGGCGCGTGCTTCGCCGTCATCACGTCCGCGATTCGGTGGGGTATGGACCCCTTCGCCGTGGCGCGCAAAACCTACTTCGTCAACAACGTGATGGCCTATGAGTCCGGTCTTGTGGCCGCTGTCATCTATTCGAGCGGCGTGCTCAAGGAGCGGTTTTCCGTGGCCTTCTCCGGCGAAGGCGCACTCCGGCGCTGTACCGTTGTTGGCACCTTCAAGAGCGGGGAAGTGCGCGAGTACCGCTCTCCCGAGATCAAGGACATCTCCCCCAAAAACAGCCCCCTGTGGAAGGTCGATCCCGACCGACAGCTGATGTATTGGGCGCAGCGCGCCTGGGCGAACCAGTGGGCCCCTGACGTCGTGCTTGGCGTCTATTGCGTCGACGACATTGATGATCAGCAGACGGCGGTCGTGGGCACTTCTGACGCCCCGATTGTGATCGACGCGCGCGACCCGTTCGGTGACGCCCCCGAAACCGAAGGCGACCCCATCGAGCTGTTCAAGCAGCAGCTCGACGCCGCCGAGGACGTCGACACCGCCCGGGCCGTCATCGCGCGGTGGACGCCGCGCTTGAAGGGGCAGTCGGACGAGGTCCGCGCCGAATTGCGCACCCTGGCCCAATCCTCCCTTGACCGCTTCAAGACCCCCGCCCCTGCCACGGAGAAAGCCGATGAACGCACCGATGAGGCAGCCGCGTCAGTCGACGTTGGTGGTTAAGCCGACGCCTCGCGAAATCACGATGGGCGTCATCCGCGGTGTGGCCGCTCGTCACGGGCTCGAGCTTCGAGACCTGATGGATCCGGGAACCCACCCTGAGAAGCTCGAGGCGCGCCGCGACGCGCTTCGATGCGTCAAGACATGCCGACCGCACCTGACGAATGACCAGATCGCCGAGCTGTTTCGGGTCGACGAGTCCGTGGTGCGCAAGGCCGTGTCGTGAAGCGTCCGTCTTATCTGGCTGCGATCCGGCAACTGCCGTGCGTGAGCTGCGGCCGCGATCCAGCCGGCGAAGCTGCACACCTTCGCCTGGGCGAGCTGGGTCGCAAGGACTGGACCGCGAAAGGGCGAAAGCCCGACGACAAGTGGACCACGCCGCTGTGCGGCCTGTGCCATCGCGACGGCCCGAATGCGCAGCACAAAATGGCTGAGGCGGTGTTCTGGAACCGCCTCCGCCTCGATCCGATCAAGCTATGTGAGGACCTTTTTAGTGCCCGCGACCACGAGGCGCGGCTGGAGGTCATCCGACGCGCAAGGGTGGGCTGGCAATGAAAATCGCTCCTGTCGATATGTCGTCCGCCTTGATCGCCGTGGCGCTCAAGGGCGGTGAGATCATGTTTTTTGAGACCCCGAAGGGGTGGCGCCTCTTCGTCATCTCCAATGTGACCGGCGAGATGTTTGAGGCCACGCCGGCGCAAGCGCGCTCCGCGTGCGCGTCCCTGTCGTGGCTGCTTCAGTTCACCGTGATCAAGGGGCTTGGCGACATCATTGCCGACCTCACGCGGCTCTTGAACCGCTTTGAGCAGGAGAACGGTCGTGCCCAAAAAACCGCCTAAACGGTATCCCGAGAGGATTGTGCGCTGCGACTACTGCAACAAGCCGGCTCAGTTCGTGACAGGCACGTACATCTACCCTCACCGGCCGGATCTAGCCGGGAAAACCTTCTGGTGTTGTGACCCGTGCAAGGCCTGGGTTGGCTGCCACGCCGGCACAAACGAACCGCTCGGCCGGCTCGCGAACGCGAAGCTGCGGAAAGCAAAAAGCGCAGCCCACGCGGTGTTTGACCCGCTGTGGAAGCGCAAAGCCGCCAGGGACGGTCTCACATTCCAGCAAGCGCGCACCCGCGCTTATGAGTGGCTGGCGCTCGAAATGAGCCTGCCACCGGAGGAGTGCCACATCGGCATGTTCGACGAGCAGCAATGCCGGCGCGTGATCGAGATCTGCGAGCCGTTTTCCCGGCGCGCGGCATAGGAGCTAACATGGTCAACAAGGTCATTTTGATTGGGAATGTGGGCAAGAAGCCCGAATTCCGAACCCTGACGAGTGGCGACCGCGTCGCCAGCTTTTCTCTCGCGACCTCGGAGCGCTGGAGGGACAAGACGTCCGGCGAGCGCAAGGAGGTGACCGACTGGCACAACGTGGTCGTCTTTGCGCAGCCGCTTGTCGAGGTGCTCGAGCGCTATGTCGACAAGGGCTCAAAGCTCTTTGTCGAAGGCCAGATGAAGACGCGCGAATGGGAGAAGGACGGCGTCAAGCGCTACACGACCGAGGTGGTTGTGAAAGCGATCGGCGGCGCAATCCAACTTCTCGACAGGGTCGAAAGCAACCGGCCACCACCTGCCGACGGCTACGACAGCTATGGCAAGTCGAGCGACCGCTCTTCTGGACGGTCGGGCGGCGGGCGCAACGACGACTTTGACGACGAAATTCCTTTTTGAGGAGAATGCCTTATGACCCTGCTTCGCGTCATCGACTTCGAAACCACCGGCATGCCGCCTGACGCCGCCATCTGCGAGATCGGCTTCTGCGACGTGAAGGTCGACCAGAGCAGCATCACTGTTGGAGTGGCTCGATCAACCTTGGTGTTTCCCGGCTGCCCAATCCCCGTCGAGGCAACCGCGGTGCACCATATCACGGAAGAGGACGTCATGAAGGCGCCTCGCGCCGAAGAGGTGCTCCCGCGCATGCACGCGGGCAAGCCCGACTACTTCGTGGCACACAATGCCGATTTCGAGCGGGCCTTCTTTCCCGGCGACGGCGTGCCGTGGCTGTGCACCTATAAGATCGCGCGTCATCTCTACCCCGAGGCGCCCGGTCACAGCAACCAGGTGCTCCGCTACTTCTTCAAGATCCTCATCGGGTCTGCCGATGCGATGCCGCCCCATCGGGCGGGCCCCGACGCGTTTGTAACTGCACATCTTCTGGCTCGCTTTATTGCGGCAGCGCACAAGGCCGAGCTCTCGCTCGCCGACCTTCACCGCATCTCGATGCATCCGGCGCTGCTGCGCACGATCAATTACGGGAAACACAAGGGGTCGACCTACGAGGCCGCGCCGCTCGATTACCTCCAGTGGATCGTCGACAAGTCCGAGATGGGACCGGACGAGAAACACACCGCAGCCTACTGGATCCGCAAGCGCGTTGGTGCGTAACAAAACGCACATTAAGATGGACATTCACGCGCAATTATCGTACAATTTGCACATTCCTCCTACCACGAGGCGGCCATGGCTGAGAACTCCGGCATCGCGTGGACGACGCATACCTTTAACCCATGGATAGGCTGCACGAAGGTCTCCCCGGGCTGCGATCACTGCTACGCCGAAACCTGGAACGCCAGGTTCGGCGGGGGTGTCGCCCCCAATTGGGGCCCAGGCGCACCGCGCCGCCGAACCGACCTCAAGAACTGGAACAGGCCGCTGCGTTGGCAGCGCTTGAGGCGTCAAGCAATCGACGCGGGCGAGAACCCTCCGCCCGTGCGCGTCTTCACCGCCTCGCTTGCGGACGTGTTTGACAATGAGGTGCCGGACGAGTGGCGTCGCGACCTCTTCGAGCTGATGCTCAAATGTCCAGACCTGGATTGGCAGGTGGTCACCAAGCGCATCGGCAATGTCTCTGACATGCTTCGGCGCTGTGCCCCTGATGGCATTCTCCCCACGAACGCGATCCTGATTGCCACGATCGTGAATCAGGAAGAAGCCGATCGCGACATGCCGAAGTTTCGGACTGTGGCGATGTCGGGCGCCGCGCGCTTCTGCGGTGTGAGTTTTGAGCCGGCGCTCGGGCACGTCGACTGGACCCCGTGGCTCGACTTCCTCGACTGGATCATCATCGGCGGTGAGAGCGACCAGGGCAAAGCCAAAGCCCGGCCGTTCTACCTTTCGTGGGCGCGATCGACGATTGACCAGTGCCATGACCACGGGATGGTTTCCGTCTTCATGAAGCAGGTCGGATCGTGCGCCGTTGGCGACCAGGGTGTTTTGCTCTGGACCAACGACAAGGCCGGCGCCGAGCCGATTGAGTGGCCTGCCGACATTCGCGTGCGCGAATTCCCCGTCATGCGCTGAGGTGTCGCCATGAAACAGGCCTTATCCCAGGTCCGTCCGGGCGAGCTGTATCGTCACTTGAAGCGCGGCACCGTTTACGAGGTTTGGGCGACCGCCGTGAACCGCCGAAGCGGCGACCCCTTAAAGGATGGCGACATCGCGATCTTCAACATTCGCCACCTCATGATGATGCGCGATGACCCTAATGGCGATCCGGCAGCCATGGTCAATCGCGTCTGTGGCGAAAAATGGTCACCCGAAGAGTGCGTCTTTGTCAGCGTTCAGGCGAGCGAGCGCCCGATCGAGAGCGGCGACGTCGTGGTCATCTATGAGTCCAAAGACGGCGCGCTCTTCGCGCGCCGCGAGGAGGAATTCCTCGACGGGCGGTTCGAGCTGATCGGCATCAATCAGATGTGGGACGCCCCTGATCTCGTCATCGAGACGCCAGTCGGCAGGTACAAGGACGGCAGCCTGCGACGCGCGCAGCTGATCCTGAGCTTCACGGCCGTCGGTCTCATCTTCATGGCCATCCTGGCCTTCGTGACCGCTGGAGAAGCCCCATGACCACAGAAGTCGTCGCTGAGCAGTTCGACCCCGCGAGCATGTCCGCGTGGTGCGATCGAAACTATGCCGCCTATAACCCTCGCAACAAGCCAGTCGATGAGCTGCCGTTCATCTACGGGTTTAACAATGGTGGGCAAGAGAAATTCTTGCATGCCGTTCTACTGTCCAGCGACGGTGTTTTTCTCGGCGACCACTGTTGCTCACACGAGATCTACATGCCCGGTGATTTGGGTGTGCTCTTTGGGAGCCGACCGGACCGCCACGAACGGTTCCGCCTTCACTATCCCGACGGCTACCGCATGGAGTTCGTCCCGTATGACCGGGCCCTGAAACACGAGGGGCTGATCAAAGCCCTTGAGATGAACGCCAAGCTCCGTGGTGAGGAACAATGAAGGCCCTCACTGTCTGGCAGCCGTGGGCGAGCCTCATCGCGATTGGGGCGAAGCCCTACGAGTTTAGGTCTTGGCGCCCCCACGCGTCTCTGATCGGGCAGCGTATCGCCATCCATGCCGGCGCGCGACCCGTGCAGCGATCCGAGGTGCGCGCGCTCATCTGGTCCCTGAATGGCACTTCGAAGTTTACGTCGTCGTGCCTGCACAAGGACTTGGCTTTGCCGCTTCTTTCTCAGGATTCGGCTGTCGCAGGTTTGTTGCTGTCTCACGTGCTGTGCACGGCGGTCGTCGGCAATCCTATCCGAGGCGACGTGGCCGCTCGCGAGTTTGGCGTCAGCATCCACAGCGCCGGCGACTTCAATTGGGCTTGGCCGATGCTCGACGTGCGCCCCCTTGAGCCGCCGCAATATGCCCGCGGTCGCCAGGGTCTTTGGGACTTCGTTTCAGATCTCGGGGGGCTGTGATGCTCGAGCTGATGATCTTGATCGCCATCTTCTTCGCCGCTCTCACGGCGTGCTGGACCTCATGGAGAATGTGATGAACCAGTTCTCAACCCTTCACGGCGACGCGCACCCGCTTTCGCGGGCCGAATACCTCGCCGTTCTACTGCTCGACCCAGCGGGCGTCGATACGCCGCTCGCCATGCGGATCATCCAGGCGCGCCGGCTGAAGGTCGCGACCAAGATCTTGGCCGGCATCTATGCCGGCGAAGACGCGCCCAGCCGGGAGTCCTCGTTCGACAATACGTCGAAGTTCGCCCTTGGGCAGGCCGATGCGCTGATTTCCTGCGTCTCGCGCGCTGCGGCTGACCTTCGCCAGAACGTCTTGCGAGAGGCGGCCGAGCTCATCCGAGCGCATTCCATCCTGAACACCGGCGTGGGTCCTCAAGAGCTAAGGCCGCGTCTGGACGGCGACCGAACCGGTCTCGCTTATGCCTACGCCATCGAGCGTCTTGCCGACATCGAACGAGAGTAATGGAGCCCGTCCATGCAGATTGATCAGGCTAAAATCGAAGCCGCCATCATCGAAAAAGCTGTCGAGGAGATTGTTGGCGGAAATTTCGCCGACCGCGTGCATTCGCGTGTCAAGCAGTTGGTCGAAGCCCGTGTTGACGCAATCTTCACAGAAGAGGCGAACGCGCGGATTAAAGAGGCCGTTGACGCCGCCGTCCGCGATGGCCTTCACCGCGAATACACGGCCGTTGACAGCTTTGGTCGCCCTGTTGGCGCCCCCACCTCAATCGCTCGACGTCTCGAGCAGATTATGGCTGACTTCTGGAGTACCAAAGTCGGCAGCAATGGAGAGCCAACCTCATACGGTGGGACCACTCGCGCTGAGTACGTGATAGGCAAGGTCATTGCTGGCGACTTCAAGAAAACGGTCGACCAGGTGATCGTCAATACAGCGGGCGCATTCAAGGACACGTTCCGAGATGCGCTACATCGCGAGATCAACACCTTTCTCAATTCAATCCTGCACGTCAAAAGCCTTGGGGATCAAGAATTGGCGAAAAGCCGCAAGGACAGCACCGTGCCGTATGGCTCGCCAGAGGCGAAGGAGTGACCCCTATGTCAGAGATCTATGAAGGTGGCCCCGCTTTCCCGCTGCCCGACGTGTTTGATGGTGATGGCGAGCTCTACTACCAGGGCTCCGTCGGGATGACCATGCGTGAATGGTACGCCGGCCGGGCTATGTCGTCCCTCGTCTCCAATCGCCTCCATGAGATGGGACCACGAGCAATCGCCAACACCGCGTTTGAGATTGCTGATGCGATGCTCGAGCGCTCTCTCGGCAATGCTGTCGAGAGTTTGATGGCGTCTGGCGAGGCGCCCACACTCAAAATCATCTCCGAAATCGTTCGGGAGCGAGATCGCCAAATCAACGAGGAGGGCTACACCCACGAACATGACGACCTGCACACAGGCGGAGAGCTGGCTCGCGCCGCTTCCTGCTACGCCTTCTACGCGAGCCGACCGGATTATCCAGATACCGCTCACGTCCCGCCCCGGCCAGTAGACTGGCCGTGGACAAGAGTGTCGTGGAAGCCAAGGGGCCGCCGCCGCGACCTCATCCGCGCCGCCGCGTTGATCATCGCCGAGATTGATCGCCTCGACCGTGCCGAACGTGAATCTCACGCCAAGGCGAAAGGCGACACCATCAAAGAGAGCGCGCCAAATTACTCGGATAGTTGTCCGCACTGCGGATCGACCGTTCTTGGCGTCTGCAATTGGCTCGACACCCACACAAGCTACGACAACTGCCCCCGAGACGCAGACGGCGCGTGCGCTTGGGATGGTCCGGCACCAAAAGGCGCTGTGTCATGACCGCGCTTCGCGCCCTCACCATGCTCAACGACGCCGGTGATGAGACCATCGTGTGGACTGAGGAGTCCGACGGCACAATGCGTGAGGTCATCGAGAAGAAGATGGCCGAAGGCGTCGCCTTCTTCATCATCGAACCCCGCGCGTTCGGGCTCCTGCCGCCAATCCGCCGCCCTGTCGAGACTGTCGACGAGGCCATGGCAGCTCGCGCCATCTCCATGCGTGACGAAGACTTCCGCGCCCTCATCCTGGGCGGCGCGGCCACTGTCACCAAGACGCCAGCGAAGAAGGTCAACACCGTCCGGCGCGCTGAGACCGCCGAGGAGGTTGTCAAGAGCCAGTCCGTCGGCGTGAAGCCGATGAAGGGTGGCTAAGATGGCCTTGCCCGACGAGATCGAGCACTTCCTCGACGCCGCGCCCGAGAGCGGCGAGATGACGACAGCGGCCGCGCTGGCGTTGCGGCTTTATGGCGATCCTGTCGAGATCGGGCTCATTCACGCCGATCGCGATCCGAGGACTGTCCAGGAGCGGGCGGCGGCCGTCGACGCTGGTGCCGTCTATTCGTCGAAACGGCGCCTCGCCATCTGCATGCGGCTCGAGGTGCTGGCCATAAGCCTGGCGCGCGGACGCGGCGACCTTGAGCGCGCCGGCTTCTACGAGCTCGCGCGGCGCTCCATTGAAGCGTCTGTCCAGATGTACGCGACCTTCCTCGCAAATTCCCATGTTGATGATGAGGTCTACGGCGGGTGCCTGCGCCCCTTCAAGCGTCGCCCCCGCGTTCAAGGCGATCGTCCGACCCGCCCCGCTCTGGCGCGCATCAAGAGCCCGCGCATCGTGCGCGAAACCGTCAAACGAGACCGCGAAATCGCTCACATGCGGGCGATCTGGCGGCTGTGGGACGACTTTCCCGCCCCCACCGATCAGGCCGAAGTGGGCGCCCAACACGTTCTGGCAATCGCCGAACGCGCGCGCCTGGAAGAAGCAGCGCGGCGTGCGGCAACGCGAGAGGCCTATATGGATCGATACCGGTCGACCCAAGCGGCGATCAGGCATCGAGACGTTGGCTTGCAACGGCAGTTTCCACTTCTCGATATGAATGGCCCCAATCCGCGCTTCAAGCGCCGGTCCCGAGCCTACCAGAGAGCGGCGAAACGGGCGCAACGCGCCGTCATCAAGCGATCCCTTCGCGTCGCGATGTGTGTCATCGGTGAAGATGCGACGCGAGATCTCGTCGCTGGTCGTTCTATCGAGTTGCCAGCCGGCGACTTCTCGCTTGTCTTGCGCGCGCCGCGCCCATCAGCACGCGGTCACGGCGCTGTGTCCATCCGCCTTGTCGACCTACAGGGGCTCCCACTAGCAAGCGTGTGCGTCTATCAGTCCGCCCCAGCGTTCGACCAGGTGGCGAGCATCGCCCTTTATGCCGGGGCCGGGCGCGCGATGGATATCATCGAAACTGGCAATCTCTTCCAGATTGAGCCGACAGCGGTCGATCACCCTGCCATCGCGGCGAAGGTGCGCGCCCGCTCGGAAATCACCATTCAAGCCGGCCGGCTGCGGCACGACCGCATCGACCTTGATCCGCTGTTTCGCGAGATCAAGCCAATGGTGATCGAGATCGTTGAAACCTTCGTGCTGGGGAGGCGTCGCCATGGCTGTCAAGTCAGTTTCGTTTAAGCCCCTTCCCCAAATCGACTTCACCGATGGGGGGATCGTCATTGATGAGAAGGTCATCGGCCTGCGGGAGCGCCACGCTCAAATCCTGAGACGTCTCTTCCTGGCGCGCGGCGATACCGTGCCGGTTGAGCGCCTCATCACGACCGTGTGGCCCGACCCTGACGTCGAGCCTGAAAACGCTGTGGCCGCGCTGAGAACCGAGATCCACCGGCTGCGCAATCAGCTGCGCCCGTTCGGGTTGACTGTCCGCAATGAGCACCGGTCGGGCTACCGACTGGTGACCGTCGACACGTCGCGCCACGCCACCGAGGACGTGGACCGACTGGCGTTGCGGCTGGGTGTGTCGACCAACATCGCAGCGAAGCTGTGCAAGGACGCGGGGACCTCCGCAAGCCGAATTCTGCAGCGCATTGGCCAGCCAGGCGGGCGGAAAAGAGGAGGCCCTTATGGCCAACACTCCAGACCAAATTGAAGAGACGATCGCTGCAATCCGCGCGGGGTTGGAAGGTGTGCCGACAGGGCCATGGGAGCATTATTCGGCGCCGCTTAGGCCGAACTTCCCGACGCCGATAAACGAGATTTTAGGGCCGAACCGCAAAACGCTCGTGGCGTGGTCAGGGTTCGACGCGTCATCAGCGCCCCAAAAGTCCCGCAAGCTCCTCGCCGCCCACATCGCCCGCCTCGACCCCGAAACCGTGCGCACCATCCTTGACGCGCTGGACGAGGTCCGCGCGGAGAATGCGAGGCTTCGCATCGCGCTGGCAGATGCGATCAGGCGCCCCATGGGCGTCATCCCCGAAAGCGCGGCGGGCCTTGTCTCCACAGCTGATCTTGATGCCGCTGAGCAACGACGGCCGGCTTTGAGTGTTGCCAAAGATGAGCCGTGCAACCTCATTATTGATCTACTTCTTTCGCCGTATCCGTTGGCGCCTGTTCTTAAAGATTGGATACAATCAAATGGCGTGTCTTACGAGGGCTTTGAAGGACAAGCCATGTCCGATGAATTCCAGCTTTTCGGCGCCAAAAATGTGCCTGATGAACTTCCGCCGTGGATAAGACGCGCCCCAAGCAAGGCCACGTCGAAGACTACCAGCGGTGAAGCGTGATGAACCCCCTCACAGAAATGCTCAGGCCTTTCTCCGTGAAGATCAGCCAGATGGCCCAAATCGGCGACCGCAGAGCCCAGCGGGTGATCGACCTCTATCGACTGCATTGCAGCTGCCCGAGCGATCCATGCGCGCAAACGCTGTGCGAAGCCGCCTTCAACGAGTGGCTTTCCCACGCTCCAAAGAACGAGAACGGTGAAGCATGACAAAGCCTTTCAATCTCACCCCTAAGCGCCTTTCGGCGCTCCGGCTTATTCAGCAGCGGCCGGGGTGCTATTTGCGCGAATTGATCGACATCTGCGATCGCCAAGTATCCCCCATCAATGAGAGCCGGACTTGGTCTGGCTTTGACCGCAACGGCACTGGAAAGCAGGCTGCAACGCGTTGGGGCGCAAGCTATGCGCGGCCACTCGTCAAAGCCGGCCTTGTCCAGGAGCAATTCGCCGTTCCTGGTGGCGCTCGTCTTTATCTCACCCCGCTTGGTCGTCGCGTCGCAATCGAGGGGAAGATGCCCGATGCCTAATGTTCCCTATGCCGACGCGAGCGCCGGTCACCGGGCGCGCTCCGAAATCGCCACCATGCTCCAGAAGGTCGGATGCACTCAGGTCGGCTTTATAGACAACTTCCAGACCGGCGAGCTCGTGCTCACCTTCATGCACCGCGGTCGCCCCTTCCTCTTGCGCGCTTCCGCAAGAGGGTGGGCTTTCTGGTTTCTGCGGGAAAACCCGTGGCACGCACGGCGCAAGGTGGCAGAAGCCGAATGGAGCGACCGGGCGATGCGCCAAGGCATGGTCGCTGTTTCCTCAATCCTGCGCGATTGGTGCAGGGGCCAGATCACCGCGATCGAGTGCGGCATCCTGAGTTTTGAAGCCGCCTTCGGCCTTCACCTCGTCGGCACCGACGGTCAGCCCATGGTGGAAACGCCGGGCTTCCAGAAACTCCTTTCCCCTCCCAACGGAGATCCCCAATGAATTGGATTGCGCTCAAGGACGCCCCCAAAGATTGTGCCTTCGCCGTGTGCGTCGTCGGCGGCCCAATCCTCGCCGAGCTCTACTCGTGGTGCGAGGGGTGCCAGGCTTTCCACGGTGTCTTCTCCAAAACGCCGCTGGTGCTTTTGCAGACCTTCATGGAGAACGAGGTCCTGATGTGTCTCCCCGTGCTTCCGCCCGGGGTCGCGACAGCCTCGAGCGCCGTAAACTGACGGAGCAGGCTGTGGAAAACGACCGCTGCCAAGCAGATGTGGTCGCGCGCCGCCTTGGTGTGTCGAAGCGCGCGGTCCAGACTATGGCGCTGCGCGGCGAGCTGCCGAGTGCGGCGAAGATCGGCCGCGTCTGGACGTTCGACCCCGCCGCCATCGCGCGGTACATCAAGTCTCGCGAGGACGAAGCATGTCGAAGGGCAATCTCTACCAAAGAGGACCGCAAAAGATCTGGTGGTTCCGCGCGCGTATCAACGGCGTCGAATACAGAGAAAGCCTACGAACAGCTGATGCAAAACTTGCGAAGCGGGCGCGGGACAAGCGCATCTCGGAGCTGAAGTCTCGCATCTTCCACAACAACGTGGGCTGGCGTGAAGCCATCCTTGAGTGGGGCGCCCATATCACCGACCAGGTCGCGCCGGCGACCCTTCGCCGCTACGCCGTCTCCCTTTCCGCGTGCGAGCCGTTTCTCTTGCCGGTCGGGAGTGTGACTGAAATCGACGGCAAGCTGATCACCGACATTATCAATGCCCGTCGGCGCGCCGGCGCCAGTGCCGCCACCGTGCGCCGCGACCTGACAGCCATCTCGAGCGTGCTCGACTTCTGCGAGGCACAGGGGTGGCGCGAAGGCAACCCGACCCTGTCAAAGCGGCGGATGCTGCGCGAGCGGCGGGATCCGATCACCCTCCCCGAGGACAGCGATATCGAGGCCATCATCGCATCGGCATCGATGCGATTCGGGTGGCTCATCCGAGCTGCCCTACTGACGGGGTGCCGGCAATCGGAGCTCACGTCGTCGACGTGGCGCGGCTTCAACGCCCAGGCCGGCACATTGACCGTCACCGGCAAAGGCAACAAGCGCCGTGTGCTGCGACTGTCACCGGATGCCCTTGAGCTGTTCCAGTCGATCCCCGTCACGATGGGCCGCGGTGGCCCGTCTCCCCTGATCTTCTGCAACGAAGACGGCAGCGCCTTTTCCCAGGCGGCGAGCGACTTCACGCACGTGCGCCGGGCAGCGCTGGCCAAAGCCGAGAACAGGGGTGTTCTGCGCTTTCGCTTCCACGACCTTCGCCACGCCTTTGCAGTTCGTGCGCTTCGTGCTGGAATGTCCATCTATGCCCTAAGCCAGTATCTCGGTCACACGTCGGTTAAGACGACCGAGATCTATCTCGCCCACGTCACCTCCGAGGAGGCCGCCATTGCCCGCGATGAAGGTGTCCAGGACGTGCCAGGGCACAAAAGCGGGCACAAAAGCGGGCACAAAATTGTGCGCAAAACAGGCAGTCAGGCCTGATTATTCAATGCAATCAAGCAGCTGCGCTTTTCCGTTCTGTGCGCGGCATGGGCCTTGAAAATCGCCGAGGGTGCAAGCTCTCCGTGGGTTCAAATCCCACCCCATCCGCCATAACCCTTTGAAATGTGAACGAAACTCAGCATCTCGAGCCACTCCCCACCTCAACGCATAAAACGCCCAAACCGCGAACGAAAACGGTCCAGGTGGGCACGAGAATCGGCTCACGCAGTTATGCACAATCCTTTTTTGTTCACCCGGAAAATCGTGCATTACGCGCATCGAAGGCGTTGACTTCGTGTTGTGCATTATGTACGACAGGTTTGCTCGTGGTGCAGATATCGACTTCCTCGTTGCAGATCGAAAATGTCGATGTCGTCCTCTTCCCGGGTTGAGTTCAAGGTGGTGTAAGGTTCGGTTACTTCGCTATAAGTCGCAGGTTCGAGTCCTGTCCCTTCGAAAGAAGGGTAGCTCAGCTGGAAGAGCGATGGCCCAAAAAGCCGACCCTGTCGCTTCCCCTCGAATTCAGACGGCCGCTGCGTATTGCGGCCGTTGGAAAGGTCGCCGGCGATCGGCGGGTGGTGTAGAGAACGGTTACTTCGCTTTGGATGCGGGAGACGTTGGTTCAAATCCAACCGGGGCCGAAAGGTTCTGTCGTCTAGCCTGGTTAGGACGCCTCGTTGCCGTTTTCGCCTCTTCCCCCGCCGTTCGGCGGCGATCTTTCCAGGGCCCGCGCTGGTGGGTGGATGGTGTAGGTTTCGGTTTCCTCGTTTGAACCACGAGGTCTACGGCTGCGAGCCGTGGACCATGCCGAAGCCGCCGCTTCCTCCACCCTCCAGCGCTGGTGCGCCACGGGCCTCTTACCACTGGAGGCTCCCATGAAGCTCAACACTGCTCCCCGTCATCCCCACGGTCGCACCCACGAGGGCGCGCCGGCCGCTCCACTGACCCCGCTCCAGCTTTTGGAGCGCTCCGTCATGTCGTGCCTTCTTTGGGAGGACGAGTTCTATGAGGACGGCGTCAAGATCGCCGACCGCATCACCAAGCTCGCCCACGACGTCCCTGTCGAGGCGCTGGCTGACATGGCCATTCAGGCTCGCCATAAGGCGAAGCTGCGCCACGTCCCGCTCCTGCTTCTGTGTGCGCTCGTCGAGCGCGGGCGGTCGCGCACCGACGGCTTCGTTTCCAACGCGATCGCGTCTGTGATCAGCCGCGCCGACGAGCCGGCCGAGCTCCTGTCGATCTACTGGCGCAACGGCAAGCGACCGCTGTCGAAGCAGCTGAAGGTCGGTCTGGCTGTCGCCCTGGCGAAGTTCGACGAGTACGAGCTCGCCAAGTATGACCGCGACGGTGCGGTGAAGCTGCGCGACGTGTTTCGTCTGGTTCGCCCGCGCCCCGAGGACGCCGAGCAGTCGGAGCTGTGGAAGCGTGCTGTCAAGCGGGAGCTCAAGACGCCCGACACGTGGGAGGTCGCCCTCTCTGGTGGCGCCGACAAGAAGGAGACCTTCGAGCGCCTGATCCGCGAGGGCCGTTTGGGCTATCTCGCCCTGCTGCGCAACCTCGCCGGCATGAACACCGCTGGGGTTTCGCACGACCTGATCCGTGAGGCCATTGTGGCGCGCCGTGGGGCTCGCGACGTGCTGCCGTTCCGCTTCGTGGCGGCAATCCGAGCGGCGCCCATGTTCGCCACCGAGCTGAACGACGCCATGGTGATGGCCATCAATGAGTTGCCCAAGCTGCCCGGCGAGACCGCGGTTCTTGTCGATGTGTCGGGCTCCATGAATTCGCGCATGTCGGCGAAATCCGACCTGAGCCGGATGGATGCGGCGGCCGCTCTCGCGGCGATCGTGCCTGGCGACCGCGTTCGCGTGTTCACCTTCTCTGAGCGCGTGGTCGAGGTGCCGCGCTACTCGGGGATGGCGACGGTTGATGCCGTTGTGCGGTCTCAGGCACACAGCGGCACCTATCTCGGTCGCGCTGTCGAGCATGTCTATCGAGATGCGGAGGTCCGCAACCGCCGCCTCGACCGCCTGATCGTCATCACTGACGAGCAGTCGTCCGATGCCGTGCC
>Ga0209278_1000720_pt1 | contig 23424 bp, 17 predicted proteins | sample JI81BgreenDNA_FD_187504 | JGI IMG/M metagenome (GOLD analysis project Ga0209278, IMG submission 187504) | Wastewater effluent complex algal communities from Wisconsin, to seasonally profile nutrient transformation and Carbon sequestration -... | ecosystem: Engineered > WWTP > Effluent > Algae... | reverse complement strand
GAGGCCTCGCTCGGTGCGCCCAGCAATGTGGAAACAGCGGTAGACCCTGTACTGAGTGCCGATGCCCCGAGTGGTGCGCAAAATAGCTTCCTCAGCAAGTTGGGCGTGGATGCGGCCGACCCTGAGATTCGTCAGAAACTTCAACAAGAGCAGCTTGTCCCCCAGAAGGGCAAAAAGCCGCGCAAGAAAAAATCGCAATCCCTGCTTGAAAGCATCACCGGCGATGCATCCGACGAGCCGGTGGTCGATGCCAAAAAAGAGGCCGAGCGTATTCGCACCAACCGCGATGCGGGCAAGCCCGTCACCGAGGGTGAAACGCCGGTGGAGAAAAACAAATCGAAATCGGTATTGGATCAACTCTTCTAATCAGGGATATCCCCGCGCATGCTGAAACGTTTTTTCATCCCCGTGCTGCTGGTGCTTTTGACCGTCGCGGGTGCGATGTATTGGCTGCTGGGGGATGCGCGCGGCCCGCGCGATCTGCGCGAGGCAGTGCCAGTAGAAAAATTTACACTGCGCAATGGCCTGCGTGTGCTGGTGATGCCAAATCAGGCAGCCCCAGCCGTGACGCATCTGTTGCTGGTGCGCGCCGGCGGGGCGGATGACCCGTATGGCAAAACGGGCCTGGCGCATTATCTTGAACACCTGATGTTCATGGGCACGAAAGACTACCCCCAAGGTACGTATGAGCGGAATATCAGCCGTGTGGGGGGCGAGCAGAATGCCTATACCACCTACGATTATACCGCCTACTACGCCACCGTGCCAAAAGACTCGCTAGCGAGCGTGATGGCGATGGAGGCCGACCGTTTGAGCCACGTGCAATTCAGCGACGAGGTCGCGGCGCGTGAGTTGAAGGTGATTACTGAAGAACGCAACATGCGCGTAGAAAATAAGGCAGCCGCTCTTTTTGCTGAGCAGATGGATGCGCTGACATTCCTGAACCACCCCTATGGCAGGCCGTTGATTGGCTGGGCCGAGGATATGCAGAGCCTCACCGCGGCGGATGCCAAAGCGTTCTTCCAGCGCCACTACCGCACCGGCAATATGGTGTTGCTGGTCGCAGGCGATGTAGAGCCGCGCGAGGTGCGTAAACTGGCGCAGCAATATTATGGTGCATTGCCTGCCATGCGTGCGACGGCGCGCGACTGGCCGAAGGAGCCGCCCGTGCGCATGCAGCGCCGTGGCACCATGGAAGATGAAAAAGCACAAGAGCCACGCCTGTTGCGCCACTATATCGCGCCCAGTGTGCAGGAAGGAAAAACCGAGCTTGCCATGCCGCTTTCCTTGCTGGCCCAATATTTGGGTGGAGGCACCACCAGTGCATTCTATCAGCGGCTGGTACTCGAGCAAAAACTCGCCACCCATGTCAGTGCGAGTTACGATGTGATGCGCGCCGGCCCATCCATCTTCCGCATTGCAGCGACGCCGGCGCCCGGTGTCACGCTGGCGCAGCTGGAGCGGGCGCTGGATGCGGTCATCGAAGAAGCGCTCGGTACGCTGCCTGCGGAAGAGGCCGTGCAGCGTGTGAAAACGCAGTTGAAAGCGGAGGTCATCTTTGCACAGGATGGGCTGAGTTCGCTCGCGCATGTGATGGGGCAAATCTTCATGATTGGTCGCGATGAGGGTTATTTCTACGGCTGGACGGATGCGGTGGATGCCGTGACGGCAACCGACATGCTCAACGCCGCACAGGCGGTGTTGGATCCGGCCCGCAAGGTCACGGGCCGCTTATTGCCGGCCCATGCGCCGGCTGTCGGTGTGGTCGCGGAGGAACCGGCCATGCCGGAAGCGGTCGAGCCACCCCCCGCAAATGAAGCAGGTGGGTCGCCTGAGGAAGGAGCCCAGCCATGAGCCGTGTATCTTCTGTGTGGGTGGCAGTGGCGCTATGGCTTGGCATGATGCCCTTGACCGCGCATGCCGAACTCCAAGTGGAAACGGCGCGCTTGGGGCATGGGGTGCGCGCCTGGTATGCGAACAATGCCAACGTACCCGTCGTGCATGTGATGTTGAGCTTCCAAGGTGCTGGCAGTGTCAGTGATCCGGCAGGTCAGGCAGGGCGGGCGGCATTGGCGGCCAACCTGCTCACCGAAGGGGCTGGTTCGCTCGACGCATTGGCCTTTCAGCAGGCGATGGAAGCCCATGCGATCAGCATCAGCGCAGAGGTGGATCAGGATCGCCTGACCATCCATGTGCATGCCCTGCGTGAACATGCCGCAAAAGCCGGTGAACTTCTGGCGATGGCGCTAACGCAGCCACAGTTCGCCGAGGCGGATGTGCAGCGGGTGAAAATGCAAACGGCTTCGATGCTGGCGCGCCTGCAGGAAAGCAGTAGCTACCGTGCGCAGCGTGCATTTGCGGCCACGGCTTTTGCCGGGCACCCTTATGCTTCGCCCACGCAAGGAACAGTGCAGAACGTCAGTAGCCTGCAGCCCGATGATCTGCGCCGCTACATGCAGACATACGTGGCGCGCAATAATCTACTTGTGACTGCCGCAGGCGATGTGGATGGCAGCGTGCTGCGCGACATGCTGCAGTCGCTGGTGGATACGCTGCCACGCTCGGATGCGGGCGATCTGCCCGTGGTGAAGGCGCGCCTGCATGGTGCTGGCAGCACGTTGCGTGTGCCCATGCAAGTGCCACAAAGCCACGTACTGATCGCCGGGCCGGGTATGGAGCGTAGCGACCCGCGTTACTACGCCTACACCATGCTGAATGAAGTGATCGGCGGCAACGGGTTGATCTCGCGTCTGGCGGAGGCGGTACGACAGGAGAAGGGTCTTGCCTATGGTGTGTCGTCAAGCCCGGTACCGCTGGAAGGTGCGCCGCTTTGGCAGCTCACCCTGGATACTTCCGCCGCCACAACGGATGAAGCCATCGCCACGGTACGCAGCACGCTGGCGGCGGTGCGCACGCAAGGCATCACCCCCCGCGAATGCGAGGATGCGCGCACGCATGCGCTTGGCAGTGCCTTGATTCAGCTGGATGGTTCGCAGCCCATCGCGGCCATGCTGATGGCGATGCGCATCTACGATTTGGGTGAGGATTATTTGCAGGAACGCACCGAGAAATTCAATGCCGTGCGCTGCAAGGATGTGAACGCCCTGGCAAAAGAGTGGCTTAACCCCGCACAATGGACGACCGTCATCGCGGGGGCGCCATGAGTGCCGATTGGCACTGGCAGGATGCGGCGTGCTGGCCACCCTGCACCGCACCGGCAGAAGCCCAATACCGCAGCTGGCAGGCTGATATTGCATCGCAACATAAAGCCTTTTCAGCCCTCGCGGCGCAGCAGCCGCTTGTGGCGCCCAGCATGCTTGCCGATCAGGTGACGCAGGAAGCGGCGACGTTGCGCATGTGCGCCGACCAGCTGGTGGTGATCGGCACGGGTGGCGCCAGCCTTGGTGCCCAGGCGCTGGTAGCGTTGGCCGAGCAGCCAGATACGGTGCGGTTTTTGGAAAATTGCGACCCCGTAACGCTGGCACGGCTGATGCGTCTGCCGCGCGAACGCACCGCCTGGTGCATCATCAGCAAGTCCGGCGAAACGGTCGAAACCTTGGCGACCACCCTGAGTCTGATTGCGCAGCATGCCGATGCACCGGAATTACTGGCCGCACGCGTGCGCGTCATCACCAGCAACCCGCATAGCAGCCTTGGGCAATTGGCGCACGCTCAGGGCTGGCCCGTGCTGCACCACCCGGCCGATCTGGGTGGGCGTTATTCGGTCTTCTCGGTGGTGGGGTTGCTGCCCGCTTCCTTTGCGGGATTGCCGGTTGCATCGATGCTGCAAGTGGCGCAGCAGCAATGGCAGCATTACCGCGATACGCCCGACATCGGATTCTGGCAGCATGCGTGCTGGCTGGCAGCCAATGCGCGCAGCAAACCCATGCATGTGCTGATGGCCTATGCCGACCGGCTGCGCCCTAGCACGCAATGGTTCAAACAGCTCTGGGCGGAAAGCCTTGGCAAAGCAGGTCTTGGCAGCACACCGGTGACCGCCATCGGTGCCATTGATCAGCATAGTCAATTGCAGCTCTATCTGGATGGTCCGCGCGACAAACTCATGACGTTATGGCTGCCCGATATGGCAGCGCTTGGCGTGCCGCTTCCGCATGTCGATCTGCCCGGCCTTGCCTATCTGGCGGGCCACCGTATGGGCGAGGTGATGCAGGCCACCGCCGAGGCCACCGTGCAAACGCTGACGCAGGCGGGCGTACCGCTGCGCGTGCTGCGCGGCGTGCTTAGCCCCGAATCGCTTAGCGCATGGATGATGCGGCAGATGCTCGAGATCATCGCCGTGGCGCAGCTACTGGGTGTTGACCCCTATTCGCAGCCCGCGGTGGAAGAGGGCAAGCACCTGACGCGCCGTGCCCTCGGGAGGGCGTGATGGCGATTCGTAGGCTTTCGCCCACGCTGATCAACCGCATCGCCGCGGGTGAGGTGATCGAGCGGCCTGCTTCGGCATTGAAAGAGCTGGTGGAGAACGCCATCGATGCGGGCGCGAGCGACATTGATGTGGCGCTGGAGCAAGGCGGTATTCAACTGATCCGCGTGCGTGATAATGGCCGCGGCATGGGGCCTGAGGACCTTGCCTTGTGCATCGAGCGGCATGCGACCTCCAAACTGGCGGACGATGATTTGCTCGCCATTCATTTTCTTGGGTTTCGTGGCGAGGCGTTGCCCTCCATCGGTTCGGTGGCGCGGCTTTCCATTACCAGCCGGGCGCGCGGTGCGCAGGCGGCCTATCAGGTGCGCGTGGATGCCGGTATTGTCAGCGAGGTGACGCCTGCCGCACTCAGCGACGGCACCTTGGTCGAGGTGCGCGATTTATTCTACGCGGTGCCCGCGCGGCTGAAATTTCTGAAAAGCCCGCGCAGCGAACTGAATGCTGCGATCGACATCATCGAGCGATTGGCCATGGCGCACCCGGATATTCGGTTTCGTGTGAGTCATGATGGGCGCATGCTGCGTGATTTCCCGGCCCTGACGCAGGACTGGCTGATCGCGGCACCGCAGCGGTTGGAGAAGATCATTGGCCAAGGTTTCGCTGCCAATGTCAGCCCGGTGGATGCAACGCGAGAGGGCATTCATATCAGTGGCTTTGCCGGGCTTCCCACCTTTCACCGTGCCACCGCTGCCGCGCAATATCTGTTCGTCAACCGCCGCCCGGTGCGTGATCGTCTGCTGTTGGGGGTGATCCGCGCGGCCTATCAGGATCTGCTGGCACGCGACCGCCATCCCGTTGTGGCGCTGTTCCTCGAAGTACCGACCGAGCAGGTGGATGTGAACGTACACCCGGCCAAATCCGAGGTGCGGTTTCGCGATGCGCAACTGATACGCGGGCTGATTCTTGGCGCACTCAAAGCCTCGCTGGCAGAGGTATCGCAGCGGGCAGCCACCACGGTCGCGGCCACTGCGCTTCACGCGTTTCAGCCGCAGGGTGCGGCCAGCTATGGGTACGGGTTCTCGCCCGCCCCACGCGGAGGATTTGCGGCCCCTGCGGCCATGCTCTGGCGCAATGAAACGGCGCTTGCGCCCCAGCATCGCGCTGCCATGCAGGAATACGCGCCTGCCCCGACTTCCGTCCCGCTATCCGCGCACCCGCTGGGTGCGGCCGTGGCACAGCTGCACAGCACCTACATTGTGGCGGAAACTGCCGATGGGCTGGTGATTGTCGACCAACACGCGGCCCATGAGCGGCTGATGTATGAAAAATTCAAAGCCGAACTGACCCGTGACGGGGTGGCGCGGCAGGCATTGTTGATCCCGGAAACGGTGACGCTGAGTGACGCGCAGGCCGAGCGCGTGCTGGCGCGTGCTGCCGAATGGGCGCAGCTTGGGCTGGTGATCGAGCCGTTTGGCGAATCCACCATTCTGGTGCGTGAGGTGCCAGCGATGCTCGCCGGCAGCAACATTGCCCAGTTGGTGCAGGATTTGGCCGATGATCTGAGCCTGTACGAAGATGGGTTGGCGCTGGCCGATAAGCTTGAGGCGGTATTGTCCACCATGGCGTGCCATGGCAGTGTGCGTGCGGGCCGCGCCTTGTCGTCGGCGGAAATGAACGCGCTGCTGCGCCAGATGGAACAAACGCCCTTCTCTGGCCAGTGCAACCATGGCCGCCCGACCTATGTTTCGCTCAAACGCAGTGACATTGAAAAATTATTCGGTCGGCGGTAAGAGGCAGCCATGGTCGTATTCTACAGCTTGCTGATTTTTGCTTCCGCGTTCGCGCTGGCACGACTTGCCTCGGCAGTGATTCGGCAGGTGCTGCAACGCGGAGGTTTTGACCTGCGCTATCTTCCAGTGGGTGTGCTACTGGTCATGACGGGGTTCCTGATGGTGGTGAGCATGCCAGCCTCAGTGTTGATCGCAGTATTTCTGTTAGCCGTCGCTGGTCTTGGATCATCAGAAGCAGCGTTGGGGTTATCCTGGCGTACTCTTTTACCCATCGCGATGGCGGCATTTTTGGGCATATTGGCCGTGCAGGAGGCCCCCGGCGCGTGGCCCATTGACCTACCCTTGGCTGCTACGATGGGCATCGTCTGGATGATATTTTTTGGCCTCTTGCTGGCGAGCAATCGTGCCCAGCTTACCATGGCGGAAAGCCACAGTATCAGTCTGCTTGCTCTACTGCCCATGGCGCTGACGCCGGTGTTGTATGCACAGGCGCATACGAGCCTAGCGATGGATGCAGGCATTATCATTGCCGCGCTGGCAGGCGGTGTGCGCTATGCCGACCATCGCGCGTTGTGCGCCACATTTTTCGTGATGCCATTGGCCATGCTGATTACCTATTTGGCCGTGCAGGCTGTGCGCTATGACGCTGCGCCCATGGCGATGCTATCCATTCTCATCTGGCTGATTGGTATTGTTGTGGTATCGCGCCGCAAGGAGCATCGCGCATGAAACGCCTGATCACACAGCTTCCGTTGAATGTGCTTGCCGTAGCACATGATTGCCTGATGGGGGCAGCCAGTTTTGTGCTGGCGCTCTATTTGCGTCTGGGCACTGGCTTCCTTAGCTATGCCCGCGATTACTGGCAGGAGGGCATGGTGGCATTTGCGTTCCTGCTGCTGCTCACGCTGCTGCATTTCCGCACCTATCGCCGTGTCTGGCGCTATACGTCGCTGAATGATTTACTGGTGATCGCCCGCGGCGGTACGATTGCCATTGTGCTGTTTTATGTCGGCATGTTCTTTATTACACGGCTGGAGCAATTGCCCCGTTCGGTGCCGTTTATTCACTGGATGTGCCTGATGCTCTGCCTGTGTGGCGCGCGACTGATACTTCGTGTGCTGCAGGATCGTTCGCTGATACAGCGGCTGATTCACGGCGTGCCGGAACGCATTCCCGTACTGCTGATTGGTGCGACCCCGCAGGCGGAGATGTTTATTCGTGAATCCGAGCGTAGCGTGGATTTTCCCTACCGCGCGGTGGGCCTGATTGACGATGACCCGCGCAGCCAGGGCCGTGAAATTCACCATGTACGCATTTACGGCACGCTAAGCGAGCTGGATTACATTATCGCCAAACTGATTCGCAAAGGCCGTGCGCCGCAACGGTTGCTGGTGACCGACCGCAGCATGGGGCGCGATGTGCTGGAGCCATTGCTGCGTGCTGCCGAGGCGCATAACCTGACATTGGCACGCCTTCCCTCGCTGACCGAACTGCGCGATGGCGAACGCGTGCATGATGTGCAGCCCATCGCCGTGGAAGATATTCTCGGCCGGCCACAAGTAGCGCTCGACCGCGATGCCATGCGCGCGCTGGTAGCAGGCAAGCGGGTGCTGATCACGGGTGCGGGCGGCTCCATCGGCAGCGAGCTGGTGCGGCAGGTGGCGGCCTTTGGCCCTGCAAAAATTGTGCTCTATGAGCTTTCGGAATACCATCTCTACGAGATCGATCGCGAGCTTGCGCAGCTGGCACCGCATCTGCCGCGCATTGCCATGCTGGGCGATGTTCGCGATATGGATCAGCTGCAGCGCAGCTTTGCGCAATTCGCGCCCCAGATCGTGTTCCATGCCGCGGCCATCAAGCATGTGCCGCTGTCGGAGATCAATCCCGATCAGGCGATTCTCACCAACATTCAGGGCAGCAAAAACGTCGCCGATGCCTGCGTGGCGCATCAGGTCGCGGCGATGGTGCAGATCTCGACCGATAAGGCGGTAAACCCCACCAGCGTGATGGGCGCGAGCAAGCGCGCTGCTGAAATTTACTGCCAGATGCTGGCGCAAGACGGTGCCTCAACACACTTTATCACCGTGCGTTTTGGCAATGTATTGAACTCGGCCGGCTCGGTCGTACCGCTGTTCCAAAAGCAGCTCGCCGCCGGTGGACCGATCACGGTAACGCACAAAGATATGGTGCGCTATTTCATGACCATCGCGGAGGCAGTACAGCTTGTATTGCAGGCGGCGGCGCTGGGTAGTCAGCGTGCGGAGCATGCGCATATCTTCGTGCTGGAGATGGGTGCGCCGGTGCGTATCGAGGAACTGGCCTGCCAAATGATCCGGTTGGCGGGTTTGAAGCCGTATCAGGATATTCAAATCACCTATACCGGTTTGCGCCCCGGCGAAAAACTCTTTGAAGAGCTTTTCTACGACGCAGAGAATCTCGGCCATACGGAGCATGAGAGCATTCGGCTGGCCGCGGCGCGCCAGGTGAACCGACTAGACATGCTGCGCGCACTGGCCGAGCTGCTGGATGCAGCCCGCGCTGGTGATCTTGCCCGCCTTCGCCCGCTGCTGAAATCGGTGGTCGATGAATACCAACTCCCTACAGTGTGAGCTATCTATGCATCCCCATCCCATTCGCCGAGCGTTGATTTCGGTTTCGGATAAGACTGGTATCGTTGCATTGGCGCAATTCCTGATGCAGCAGGGTGTGGAAATTATCTCGACTGGTGGCACAGCCGGACTGCTGCGCGAAGCAGGTGTTCGCGTGCGCGACATCAGTGACCTGACGCAATTCCCTGAGATGATGGATGGCCGCGTGAAGACCCTGCACCCGCTGGTGCATGGCGGGCTGCTGGCGCGGCGCGACGATGCGGCGCATATGCAAGCGGCCTTGCAGCATGGCATTCAGATGATCGATCTATTGGTGGTGAATCTCTACCCGTTTGAAGCAACCTTGAATCGGCCCGATGCCAGCCTCGATGATTTGATCGAGAACATCGATATCGGCGGCCCGGCGATGATCCGCGCCGCGGCCAAAAACCATGCCGATGTTGCCGTGGTGGTCGACCCCGCCGATTACGTGCGCGTACAAAGCCTGATGCAGGCGCATGATGGGGCGCTTCCTATTGCCGCGCGGCGGCAGCTCGCCGCCAAGGCCTATGCGCGCACCGCTGCTTACGATAGCTTGGTTTCAAGCTGGCTTTCCGGCGTGGAGGGCGAGATCTTCCCGCCCTATATGCTCGATGCACAGAACGCCGGCGCGCTGCGCTATGGCGAGAATCCACATCAGCAGGCCGCACTTTATCAGCGGATCGATGGGCGCGGTGGCATTGCCCATGCGCAGCAATTGCAGGGCAAGGAATTGAGCTACAACAACCTCGCGGATGCCGATGCGGCCTGGAATATCGTCGCCACGCTTGAGGCGCCGGCGGTCGCTATCATCAAGCATGCAAACCCCAGTGGCGTGGCGGTGGGTACGCACAATACCGCTGCATTCGAGCGCGCCCTCGCCAGTGACCCGGTGAGTGCATTCGGTGGCATTCTCGCGACCAACCGCGCGGTCGAGCCAAGCCTGGTGGAAGCGATTGGCAGCCTGTTCCTTGAAGTGATCATTGCGCCGGAAGTGACGCCGGAAGCGCAGGCCTTACTGGCCACAAAGAAGAATCTGCGTGTGCTGATCGTGCAGCCTGAGACCCATGCTTCGCCGCTTGCAGGCTGGCAGGTCAAGCCGATCAGCGGCGGCTACCTTGTGCAGCAAAGCGATGCGCTTCCCATCAACCCTGGCGCATGGAAAACCGCCACCGGCGACGCGCCCGGGGTATCGGTGATGGAGGATGCGCTGCTGGCGTTCCATGTGTGCAAATTTGTTAAATCCAATGCCATTGTGCTGGTGAAAGACAGCGCCACCATCGGCATTGGTGCGGGGCAGATGAGCCGCGTGGATTCCGTGCGCATCGCGATTGAGAAAGCACGCCAGCATGGGCACGACCCGCGCGGCGCGGTACTGGCATCGGATGCGTTCTTCCCCTTCGCCGACAATGTGGAGCTGGCCGCCGAGGCGGGCATTGCCACGCTGGTGCAGCCCGGCGGTTCGATGCGTGACCAGGAAGTGGTCGATGCCGCCGCCAAGCACGGCATCACCATGCTGCTCACCGGCCGCCGCCATTTCGCGCATTAGGATAGTTATTGATGCGCGCTGCGCAGAAGGGGGGCAAGCCACTCCCTTACGCGCGTTCCACGCGCTATCCCCCCTCGCGCGGCGGCTCGCCCTTCGGGCTACGCAGCGGTATTTAAAACGTTATGAGGATACGCAGCAGGCCTATTGCCCGATGATCCACTGCACCTGGCGCAGGGCAACGATCAGCATCGGGTAATCGAGGCTTTGCTGCGTGCGTAACTCGTCGATAAAGCCAAGATAGCGGGCGAGCGGGGCCTGCGCATCCGCGCTCCAATGCGCGTTCGCATCGGCAGCCTTTTTGCCGTAGCGGCCAATCGCCTCCAGCGTAAAGCGGCGCTGCGCCTGATACAGCTCCAGCACGAGCGATTTGATGGCGAGCTGCTGCCAGTAATTCTCGGCCGAAAGCTCGCGTGCGCAGCGGCGCAGCCAGCCAAGCTTAAGGGTTGCGCCCAGCTCGAAATACAGTTTTCCTGCCACCGCAATGCTGAGGGTGCTGGAGCTGGCAATATCGATGATATCGCAGGCAGAGCTTAGGATCTCGAGCTTGGCGATGCGCGCGGCCAGCGGTTTCGGCACGCCTTGCATGACCAGCGTATCGCATTGCTTGTCGTAGGCTTTGCGCAGCGTATCGGTCATGAAGGATTCGGCGTTTTTCTCCACCAGCGCGATGCCACTTGCGTAGGCATCCATCACTTTTTGCATGTCCATCGGTTGTGGCACATGCTGCAGGAACCAGCGGCAGCTATGCTCGATGAATGCATTCACCTGCGAGAAGAGCTGTGACTGCAATTCCGCCTCGACTTTGCCATCCAGCGCTTCGATGTCCTTCCATAGTGCGCGCAAACTGAATGCATCGCGCGTGGCAACGTAAGCCTGCGCGATTTCGCCAGCGCCAAGGCCGGTGGCGCGCATCAGGCTGTGCGCAAAGCTAAAGCCTGTGCGGTTGACGATGGAGTTGGTGATCATCGTCGCCACGATCTCGCGCTTCAGGCGGTGGCGGCGAATATCGGCGGCGAACGGTTTTTCCATCGCATCGGGGAAGTAGCGGAACAGATCGCCCTCGAAATAGGGCGCATCCAGCAGGGTGGATTCTTTCAGCTCCAGCGACAGCGACATTTTGGCGTAGGCCAGCAGCACGGCAATCTCCGGGCGGGTGAGGCCTTGCTTGTGCGCGCGAAGCTCGCCGAAGGCTTTCGCATCCGGCAGGAATTCCACCTCGCGGTTGAGAATGCCGCTGCCTTCCAGCGTGGTGATAAGCTGTTCGGCCGGCTCGAGAATGGCCGGGCCTTGGAGTTGTGCAATCGAGATCGCCTGCGTTTGCAGTTTGTTATCGATCAGCACCAGCTGCGCGACTTCGTCGGTCATGTTTTTCAGCAAGGCATCGCGCTTGGCGCGGGTGGTTTTTTTCGCCTGTACGGCGGCATTCAGCGTGATCTTGATGTTCACTTCGTGGTCGGAACAATCGACGCCGCCCGAATTATCGATCGCATCGGTATTGATGCGGCCACCGCTGCGCGCATATTCGATACGCCCACGTTGGGTGAAGCCAAGGTTTCCGCCTTCGCCGACGATTTTGCAGCGCAAATCAGCACCGTTGACGCGCACGGCATTGTTGGTGCGGTCACCCACCTGTTCGTGGCTTTCGCTGGTTGCCTTCACATAAGTACCGATGCCGCCATTCCACAGCAGATCGACCGGTGCTTTCAGAATCAACCGGATGAGCTCATCCGGTGTGGCTTTGCTGATGTCGGTACCCAAGGCGGCACGCATTTCCGGCGTGAGGCTGATGGATTTGGCGCTGCGTTCGAACACCCCGCCGCCCTTGCTGATGAGCTTGGCATTGTAATCGTTCCAACCGCTGCGGGGCAGGGCGAACAGGCGTTGCCGCTCCGCAAAGCTTTTCTTCGCATCCGGTGTGGGGTCGATGAAGATATGCCGGTGGTTGAAGGCCGCGACGAGTTGCATCGTATCCGACAGCAGCATGCCATTGCCGAACACATCGCCCGACATGTCGCCCACGCCGATGGCGGTGAAGCGCTCAAGGCGAATATCTTTGCCCATTTCGCGGAAATGCCGCTCCACCGAAACCCAGCCGCCGCGCGCGGTAATGGCCATGAGCTTGTGATCGTAGCCCGCAGAACCGCCGGACGCAAAGGCATCGCCCAGCCAGAAATCATATTCCGCCGCCACGCCATTGGCCGTATCGGAGAAGGTCGCCGTGCCTTTGTCGGCCGCGACGACAAGGTAGGGATCGTCGCCATCATGCCGTACGGTGTGGGCCGGTGGCACCAGTGCCCCGCCCACGATATTATCGGTGATATCGAGCAGGCCGCGCAGGAACATTTTGTAGCATTCCACGCCCTCGGCCATGAAGGCGTCGCGCTCGGCAGGCGGGCGACGCAGGATGAACCCGCCCTTGGCGCCTTGTGGCACGATCACCGCATTTTTTACCATTTGCGCTTTCACCAGCCCCAGCACTTCGGTGCGGAAATCCTCGGGTCGGTCGGACCAGCGAAGGCCGCCGCGCGCCACCGCCCCACCGCGAAGGTGAATGCCTTCCATGCGCATGGAAGTGACGAAAATCTCAGCGAACGGCACCGGCAGTGGCATATCCGGTACCTCGCGCGAGCGGATTTTCAGCGAGAGATATGCTTTGGGATTTCCGGCGGCATCCGTCTGGTAGAAATTGGTGCGCAGGGTCGCAAACAGTAACGCCAGAATGCGGCGAATAACACGGTCTTCGGCCAGGTTGGTGACCTGCTCCAGTGCAGCTTCGATCTGCGTATGCAGAGCCTGTTGCAGTTCCTCACGCTTCTTGATCGTGGGGTTGAAGCGCGCATGGAATAACTGCACGAGTAACGTAGCGATCCCCGCATGCTGGCCCAAGGCTTGGGCAATGAAGGGCTGGCTGTAGGGAAAATTCAGCTGTTGCAAATAGCGGCTATAGGCACGCAAAATCTCAACATCGCGCGCACTGAGACCGGCAGAGAAAACCAGCGCATTCAGCGCGTCATTATCAGTCTGCCCGCGCCAGATGCGTTCAATAGCGTCTTCAATACGGGCTTTCGCACTGTCGATATCCAACGCCGCAGCGCTGGGTACGCGCAACGTGAAATCACGCAGCAGCACGGGTGGGAGTGGTGAGAGTGGTGTCACGATATGCGGTGTCGCATCGATCACGATGCAGCCCATATATTCAAGCAAGGGAATGATGTTGGACAGGGCCAGTTTCAAATCGCGCGAGTAGCATTTCAAATGCAACTGCTCCGGTGCATCGCCCTTCGCGCGGTACAGCTCCAGCGCCAGCCCGTCGCCTGCGGCGCATTCCTGCAGGCGCCGAATATCGAACGCGGCGGCCTGTGCGCTGTGCGTATTGACGTACGAAAGCGGGAACGCATTGGCATAGGTTTGGGCGAGTTTCTCGCCTTCGTCGTACCCAGCCAGGCTGATGATGGCGGCACGCAGTGCGTCGCTCCACCGGCTGGCAAGCGCGATCAGCTTGCGCTCCAGCGCGTCTTCATCGACCAGCGGAATGGCACCGGGCGTGGTCGTAATCTGCACGGTCAGGCGGGCGAGCGGCGAGTCCGTCACCTGCGTGTAGAACGCGGTAAAGCTACCGGCATAGGCTGCCTCAAGTTGGCGTACGATTTCTTCGCGCACCGCGGTCGAGAACTGCTCGCGCGGAATGTAGATCATGGCGCTGATGAAGCGTTCAAACGGATCGCGCCGTACGAACAGCCGCACCTGCGGTTTTGATTCCAGCGAAACAATGCGCATGGCAATGCGAAACAGCGATTCTTCATCCATCTGGAACAGCTCATCGCGCGGCAGAAACTCCAGCGTGGTTTTCAGCGCTTTGCCGGAGTGGCTGTTGGGGCTGAACCCCGCCCGCGCTAGCACACGCGCCGCCTTGCGGCGAATGAACGGGATCTGGTCGGTTTCGCGGTAATAGACCGTCGAGGTGAATAATCCAAGAATCCGGGTTTCTCCCTTGCCGGAGGGATGCTTTAGCACGATGTAATCCATGGGTACATGGCGGTGTACGCGGCTGATCTGCGAGGCCTTCAACACCCGAATCGTTTCCGCATCGGCGGTGGGGGCATGATCAAACTCGATGCCGCCTTCCTGTTCATCGGCAAGCCGATACAGGCCCAGCGCATGCTGCTTCTTGCTGGCCAGTTTACCAGCTTTGCCAGCATTGTATTCGCCAATACCAAGGAAGATGAAATGGTTGCTGGCAAGCCAGCTTAGCAGGTCATGGATTTCGCGGGTTTCGGCAGCATGGCCGCCATTGCCATGCGCGGCATATTCGGCGATCAGTTGCTTCATCCGTGCCTGCATGGGCTTCCAGTCGGCGACGGCATGGGCAACATGGCGGAAGCTTTGCTGCATCTGTATCAGCAGCGCCTCTTCGGTGATGTGCACCGGCAGCGGCGAGCATTCGATGTAGATCAGCGATTCACGCGGCCAGCTTGCATCGGCAGTATCGGTACGTTCAAATCCCGTAAGCTTGCCTTTGCCATCGCGCGTGACGGCCAGGATGGGGTGCAGGACGCGGTAGATGGTAAGCCCTTGCGCATTCAGCAGGCCCGAGAGCGAATCGACCAGGAACGGCATATCATCGTTGATGGCCATGATAACGGTACGCATGCGCCCGCTGAAGGGCGACTTGCCAACGGTAACCGATAATTTCGGGCTACCCGGCATGCGCGTGCTGGCGAATGTTTCGCAGATGCTGGCGATGTTCGCGGCTGAGGCGGGCTCGATCTCCTCCAGGTCGCTCACGGGCGTGAGGGCGTAGAATTCTTCGGTGAAGCGGCGCTGGCCTGCCCGCATTTTTTTGGCTTGCGGCGTGGCAAGGATGGCGGCGATGCGTGCCTGGTGAAGGGTGCTGTAAGCGATGGTGGATTTGGCGTTCATGGGCGGGGTTTCTCCTGCAACCGTTCTAGACTGAACACACGAAAATAAAAGGAAAAAAGCTTGTGCAGCGCGGCATGAATCAGCCGATGTGATCCCACAGCGTGGCGGCAAGATTCATCCCGTAAAGCTGCTGCACAGCGCGCAGGCCTGTGGGTGAGGTGACGTTGATCTCGGTTAAGTAATCACCGATCATATCGAGCCCCACCAGCAACAGCCCCTCGGCTTTCAGCATAGGCGCAATGGCGGCGCAGATTTCGCGGTGGCGGTCGGTTGGCTCCATTGCCTTGGCGATGCCGCCGACGCGCATGTTGGCGCGAATGGAGTCGCCTTGTGGCTCACGCTGGAACATGGCCGCGATCTCGCCCGCCACCAGCAGAATCCGGACATCGCCGGTTTTTACCTCGGGCAGGAAGGCCTGCCACATCAATGCCTGGCCGCCCGCTTCGCGGTTCTGCTCCAGCAGCGTGTCGATGTTGTGATCGCCGGCGGCGAATTTATACACGGCGCGGCCGCCATATCCGTGCAGCGGCTTGGCCACCACTTGCGTATGCTGCGCCGCAAAATCATGCACCAGCGCAGCCTCATGGCTTACCAGCGTGGGGGGCATGAAGCGGTGCAGGTGCAACGCCGAGAGTTTCTCGGGCGCGTTCCGCACGCCGCGCGGATCGTTGAACACGCGCGTTCCCGCATGCTCCAGCAGATGCGTGGCGGTAATGTAATGCATATCGAACGGGGGGTCTTGCCGCATCCACACCGCATGCATGGCGGCGAGCGGTTGCAGCACCGCATCGCCCAGTGTCGCCCCGTCAGCCGTGATGTGAATCGGGCGCATGGTGGCAAGCGCTGCCCCATCCTTCCAGCTGAGCTGATGCGGCTCGAAATGCCAGCAGCGCATGCCGCGCCTTTGCGCTTCCTCGATCAGCATAAAGGTCGTGTCACTCGCAGCATTCAGCCGCGAGGGATGATCCATCTGGAACGCGACCTGCATTAGAGCGGGTTCGACTGGATCAGCTCAGGCGCGGCGTAGCCGTCGCCTCCCATGCCGCCGCTGCTAGGTGCGGGCGCGGGTGCCGGGCTGGTGTAGCCAGGCGCGGGGCTTGCCGAAGGTGTGTTGTAGCTGGGTGCCGGTGCGGCAGCGCTGGGCGTAGCATACGCCCCCGTTTCAGCAGGCATGGCCGGTTTGGTGGGGTCATTCTGCGGGCGGATCTGCAGGTAGTTCACTACCTTCTTCACGCCGCGTGTGGTGCGTGTCACGTTCAGCACGCGGTTGAGTTCCGCCTGATCGTTGACGCGGCCCAGCAGATAGGCTGTGCCGTTCACCACATTGATTGAATAATTGATGACCCACACATGCTTCGTCACCAGCAGCCGCGCTTCAAGGTTCTTCTTGATGATCGCATCCTGCGCGGCATCGCTGAAACTCGCATTGGGTGCGATGACCAATTCATTGATGACCTCTTCCACGCCGCGCGCTTTCCACGCTAGCTCCACCGCGCGTTGCGCGGCACCCTGGCTGCGTACATTACCGGTGAGCAGCACGCGCGCATGCCGCACATCGATCGTGACGTCGGCAAACAGCTCGTTGGTGCTTTCCTTGATGAACAGGCGGTTGATGTCGGAATAGATCGTCACATCATCCACCTTGCGGCCGATCGAGCGTTCCTCCGCGAGCGATACGCCCGCTTCAGTGCCCGCCCCAACCGCCGCAGCAACGCAGCCGCCAAGCAGCAAAGGGGTGAACGCAAGCAAGAGATGGGTCGGTTTCATGTGGGACTCCGTGAATGGATCATCACGCCGTAAAGGCATGGGGAATATGGTGTGGCAAGCGATACCATGCAAGAAGGCAGACGTCGAACCGAACCGTTGCATGGGCCGCCCAGGCATGTTGGCCAAGCCACCATTGTGCTGCGCGCACCACACGTTGCTGGTTGCGCCGATGCACGGCCTCGGCCGCATCGCGCACCTGCGCGCGGGCTTTGACTTCCACGAAAGCCACAACGCCCCTGCGCCGCATGATCAGATCGATCTCGCCTTGTGGCGTGCGGTAGCGCATGGCAAGCAGTCGGTAGCCTTTGAGCATAAGCCAGAGGGCTGCTATATATTCCGCCCGACGCCCAGCGCGTTCGCGTTGCTGCCGGCGATGGCGCACGCGGTTCATGCGCCCGTCAGTGCCAGCGCACGTTGGTAAATCACGCGCCGTGGCTGCCCACTGATGGCGGTGATCTCCGCCACCGCCTCCTTCACCGAAAGCCGGGTCAATGCAGCGCGCAATGCCGCGTCGATTGCATCCTCGCTCATGCGTTCGGCCTCGCTGGCCCCTTCCACCAGCACCACGCATTCACCGCGTGGCGCATGCGCCGTGAAATGCGTGATCAGTGTGCTTAACGAGCCGCGCGGGCAGCTTTCAAAATGTTTGGTGATCTCGCGTGCCACGGCGGCCTGCCGGTCGCCGAGATGCTGCTGCAGCGTCTGCAAGGTCTCGATCAGTCGGTGCGGCGCTTCGTAGAACACAAGCGTGGCCTGCAGCGTTTTCAGCGAAGCGAGCAGCTGCGCGCAAGCCTGCGTTTTAGGGGGCAGGAACCCGCCGAAATAAAAGGGCTGCGCGGGTAGCCCCGCCATGGTGAGTGCGGCAAGCAGTGCGCTGGCACCAGGCAGGGGCGTGACTGGAATATCCGCCGCACGCGCCGCCGCGACCAGCCGAGCCCCGGGGTCTGATACCAGTGGCGTACCGGCATCCGAGATCAGGGCGATGGTCGCGCCCTGCTGCAATTGCTGCAGCAGCTTTTCGCTCATCATCGCTTCGTTGTGCGCGTGGTACGACACGGTGCGCGTGGTGATGCCGTAATGCGCGAGCAGGGTAGCGCTGGTGCGCGTATCCTCGCAGGCGATCAGATCGGCCGACTTCAGCGTTTCCAGCGCGCGCAGTGTGATATCGCCCAGATTGCCAATGGGGGTGGCCACCACGCATAACCGGCCCATGGTGGCGGGCGGTAACGTGGCTTGGCTTTTCAAAGAATTCTTGCTATGAGCCAGTGCCATACCGCGTTAGCATAAAGAGGCTTTCCATGAAGCGCCACCGCTTTTGCTCATCCCTTCTCGCCCTGCTGGCAGGAACATTCCTGCTCGTCAGCTGTGCCCCGCCGCCGCCTCCGGCCACCCCGCAGGCGCCTGCGGGCATTCACGCGGCCCCCAACCGCCAGCCCATCAGCCTGACGCCAACGCGCGATGGCGAGGTGATCGTGGCCCCCGGCATGGCCGAGGCAGACAGCACCAACCCGGCGGATGCATTACCCACCCGTACGGTGCGTGTGGGGTTGCTGCTGCCGCTGACCGGTCGCAGCGCCGGGTTGGGAAAAAACCTGCAGGATGCCGCCACGATCGCCCTGTTCGACAAATATGCGCGGCTTTCCACCGCGCAGCAAAAAGTGCGCGTGGAACTGCTCCCCAAAGACACGGGCGACACGCCTGAGCAAGCGCGCGAGGCCATGCAAGCCGCGCTTGACAATGGAGCGGAATTAATCATTGGCCCATTATTTGGCAATGCGACGGAAGCGGTGGCGCCCATGGCCTTGGCCGAAGGGATTAGCGTCATTAGCTTCAGTAATAATGCCGCGTTGGCGCGCCCGGGTGTATATATTTACGGCTTCCGTCCTGAAGAGCAGGCTGCCCGTGTGGTTGGCTATGCGCTGCGGCAGGGTAAAACGCGCATTGCGGCGTTGGTACCGGAAGGCGCCACCGGCGACATTGTGCTGAAAGGTGCGCGAGAGACCATGGCAAAAGCTGGTCTCGCTCTGACGGCTGAAGTCAAATATACGCCGCAAGGCACGGGGATGGATGTTGCCCTCGAGAAGCTGGTGCCGGAGGGTACGGCTGTGAATTTTGATGCGCTTTTATTGCCCGAGGGGGGGCCAGTTCTTGCTACGTTGCTGCGCACATTGCAAACCCGTGGTGTAACCAGTGAGAACGTACAATTATTGGGCACCGGATTCTGGGATGAGCCGACCCTGCTGCGCCGCGTGAACCTGCAGGGCGCGTGGCTTGCTAGTTCACCACCGCAATCGACTGCGCAGTTCGAGCAACGCTTTTTAGCGACGTATAATTACACGCCGCAGCGTATTTCGAGCCTTGCGTATGATGCGGTGGCGCTAGCGGTCACGCTGGCGACCTCCGGCCGCCCGTTTGATGCGCCGAACCTGTCGCAAAGCGCGGGCTTCACTGGCCCGGCGAATGGTGTGTTCCGCTTGCGCGGCAACGGCAACACCGAGCGTGCGCTTGCCGTGCTGCAGGTGGATGGGGCAAACCTCGTGACGATCGATGCGCCGCCCGCAGGCTTTACGAGCGTAGCAGCGCAGCAATAATCGCGTTCAGTACTGGCACACCTTTTTCGCTCACCCGCACCCGGTCATTGCTGCAGTGCAGCAATCCTTCTTGCTGCAGCATCGGAAGCCTTGCGCGCAGCATGGATTGGGTAGCAGGCGTTAAGGTCTGCAGCTCGATACCTTCCTGCGGTAAACGCAGGCCCATCAGCACCCGTTCTTCATCGCGCTCGATGGCGCTGAGTGCCGTTTCTTCCTCTAGCCCATGCCCAAATTGTTCCACCCGCTCCAGCCAGCGTTCGGGGGATTTAACGGTCTGGGTCGCGAGTCGCGCGCCGCCCAGATCTACCCGTCCATGCGCGCCTGGGCCAATACCCAGATACGCATCCGACCGCCAATAGCTTAAATTATGCAGGCTTTGCTGCGTTGGGCTGGCATGGTTCGACACTTCATAAGCAGGCATGCCTGCCTCGTTCATGATCGCCTGCGTACGCGCAAATAGTTCGGCGGCGTCGTCTTCGGCGGGCAGGGCAAACGCATGCTGCACATGGTATTGGTGGTGAAAGGCCGTGTTCGGCTCGATGGTGAGCTGGTACAGCGACAGATGACCGCGCGCATAGGCCAGCGCCTCGCGCAGTTCGGCTTCCCACGCCTCGACCGTTTGGCCCGGTAGTGCATAAATAAGGTCGAACGAGTAGCGCGCGAAATGTTTGGCAGCGAGCGCGACGGCATCCAGCGCCTCGTCGGCGGAATGCTCGCGCCCCAAAAAGGTAAGCGATGCAGGCCGAAGTGACTGCACACCCAGCGATACACGGTTAACCCCTGCCTGCGCCAGTGCCGCAAAATTCGCGGCTTCCACCGAGGTGGGGTTTGCCTCCAGCGTGATCTCGATGGCAGGGTCGCGGGGCCAGAGTGCGGTCGCCTCCGCGATGATGTCGGCGACGGTCTCCGGTGGCATCAGGCTTGGGGTGCCGCCCCCGAAGAAAATACTGCGCAATTGGTAGGGCTCACTAGCCGTGCGCGCCTGCCAATAGCGCAGCTCGCGCAGCAAGGCGGTCCGCCAGCGCGGCTGGTCCACCCCGTCGCGCACATGGCTGTTGAAATCGCAATAGGGGCACTTCTTTTTGCAGAAAGGCCAGTGCACATATAGCGCGAGCGGTTTGACTGTGCTAACGAGGTTCATGAAAGTGAGAGTCTATGGCGACAGCCAGCGAAGAACAAGGCGCGATCATCGCGCTGATGCACGGATTGTATGAAAAGCTCCTGCGCATCGAGGGGGAATGGGGCATTCGCTTCAGCGAAGGCGACATGCGCCCGCGTATCGAGCATTTTCATGATGCGGTGCGCGCCTTCACCTCGGGCAGCGCCGATATCTATGCGAAAAACAGCCGCCTTGCGGTTGAAAAACTCGCCTATGACCTCGCCGTGCTGCGCAGCATTCCCGACCGGCCGACTGGCACTATCAACCGCACGACGGAGATGTCCTTCTCCACCGCGCTGGTGAAACCGAACGAGGCGGGAGCCGGTATTTCCAAAATGCCACCGCAGGGCGTGCGCGCTGAGATCGCATCGCTCTACAAAGAATACACGGTATTTTTTGCGGCGCTGTTTGCGCCGGTGGCGGCACGCAACCACAAAAGCCGCGTCGATGCAGTGGATGCCAGCGTGGCCGATATCGGGCTGGTCGAGCAGATTCTCGCGCAGCTGATGGCGGGGAAGATGACCAACGCGCAGGCGATGGCCGAGATGAACCATGTGGAGCGCGACGATCTGCGCGAGCGTATTCAGGCGATGCTGGCGCGCAAGGTGCTTTCTGCCCGCGAAAAGCAGGAGGCGTTGGGCATGCTGGCGCAAATTGAGCGCGGGTTGGAAAGCGAGAAAAAACAGATCGAACAGGCCCATCTCACCTACGCCACTGGCCAGCTTGCCGTGTATGAAGACGGTAAAGACATGGTGAAGAAACTGGCCGCCCAGGGGCTGAATCTGGCAGGGAAATTCCTGGATAATGCCATGCAGCAGGCCGGGCGTGGCCAAGGCCGCGGGCAGGGCAGGAATTAGTTTTTTAAGTTGCTCCGGCAGATCGCACATCCTGTGCGATGCCTGCGCGCCGCTCTCGCGGGCTCATGGCTGGCTCGGGCTACTGCCCTCACAGTTTCTAAAAATATTCACGTCACCGAATAAATAATCAGCTTCGCTTTGCCGTAATCGCGTTCATCAATGACGTCGGCCCCATCCAGCGCAGGCACGGGCGCGAATTTCGGCTGCTCGACCACGAACAGGCTGCCGCTTTTCAGCCAGCCCTGCCGGCGTAATACGGCATAGACCGGCACGGTGAGCGGCGTGGCATACGGCGCATCCATGAAGGCGAGTGCCACGGGCTGCGGCGCGACCGGCAACTGCCGCGCATCGCCCAGCAGGAACTGGCATTGCCCCTCGACCTTGCAATGCTGCGCATTTTCTTTGGCCAGCGCGAGCGCGCTGCGGTCCTGATCGGCGAACACGCAATGCGCCGCGCCGCGTGAGATTGCCTCGAGCCCCACGGCACCCGTACCGCAGCATAGATCCATCACCCGCTGGCCGAGGATCGCGTCACCCGCGTAGCGCCCATGCATCAGCAGGTTGAACAATGCTTCGCGCATGCGATCGCTGGTGGGTCGGATCGCGTCGTTCTTCGGGGGGGTGAGTTTGCGGCCTTTCAGGCTCCCGGCGATGATTCTCATACTTCCTCGTCATTGCGAGCGTCGCGAAGCAATCCAGCTTCTAACGCTTTTTAGCTGGATTGCCACGTCGCTGCGCTCCTCGCAATGACGTTTGGGAAATCAATGATTTCATAAGAGCCTCAACTTTCGTTGTGGGTACTTCCTCGACTTCGCCGGGAACGAGCTTGCCTAGCTCCAGCCCGCCATACGCCACGCGAATGAGGCGGCTGACGGGGTAGCCGAAATGGTCGAACAAGCGGCGGATCTCGCGGTTCTTCCCCTCGTGCAAGGTCACGTTCAGCCAGCGGTTTCGGCCGCTGGTCTTCTCGGTATCCGGCACCACGGTGATGGGGCGGTATTTCACCGCATCCACCACCACCCCGCGCGACAGCATGTGGATGTGTTTCTCGCTGATCTGCCCATTCACCCGCACGCGGTAGCTACGCTCTAGCGCATTGCGCGGCAGCTCCAGCGCGCGGCTCAGCTCGCCCGAATCGGTGAGCAGCAGCAGGCCCTCGCTGTCCAGATCAAGCCGGCCGACGGAGATCACCCGCGGCAAATGCGGCGGCAGATGGTCGAACACGGTGGGGCGCCCCTCGGGGTCGTGGTGGCTGGTGATGAGGCCCGCCGGTTTGTGGTAGCGCCACAGACGAGGCGTGGTGCTGCGTTTGCGTTTTTTCAATACGGTGCCGTCGACCTCGATGCTATCGTCCGTTGTGACGGTGAAAGCAGGCGTATCCAGCGTGTTGCCATTGACGCGCACGCGGCCCTGTTCGATCAACCGCTCGGCCTCGCGCCGTGAGCAGAGGCCCGCGGCCGCAATGGCCTTGGCGATGCGTTCGCCTTTGTCGGTAAGACCCGTCATTGCGAGCGCCAGCGAAGCAATCCATCACGTGCGGTAATGGGTGAAAAAATGGATTGCTTCGTCACGATGTTCCTCGCAATGACGAAGCATAATGCGTCGCCGCATCAATAAAAGCGGTGATGATCGCATCATCCGCCCGGGTGATGGAGAATTCCGGGTGCCATTGCACCCCAAGGCAGAACGGGTGCGCGGGATACTCGATGCCCTCGATCACGCCGTCTTCCGCGCGGGCATTCACGATGGCGCCGGGGGCGGGTTTTGCCACCGCCTG
>Ga0209278_1000719_pt1 | contig 23442 bp, 29 predicted proteins | sample JI81BgreenDNA_FD_187504 | JGI IMG/M metagenome (GOLD analysis project Ga0209278, IMG submission 187504) | Wastewater effluent complex algal communities from Wisconsin, to seasonally profile nutrient transformation and Carbon sequestration -... | ecosystem: Engineered > WWTP > Effluent > Algae... | reverse complement strand
TTAGGCCCGCTGCCAGGCTGGCATCCACTTCCCAGAACCCAAACAGTTTCTCGGTTTTTCCCATCTCGCCGCGTTGCATGGCGCGGCCGGATTCGTCCACCGCATGCTGCATGGCACGCTGAATGTCGGCGTTCGAGATAAATGGGTTGTCTGTTGACGTTTGGCTCATGTGCGTACGTATCTCTCCAAAATCACTATAGCCCAACGCCATGGCTGGCTGTGTGACAGTTTCATGAAACTACCATGGCCCCTCCCCGCGTTTGTCATCGAATCTTCACACATTGCCTTGGTCATATTTGGTAGATTCGTAGTGAGGTATCGTATCCCTATGGAACCATTAACGAGCAAATCATTTCTAGAACGTGCACTTGGGTGGCTCGGCGACTTGTTGCCATGGGGCTTAGGGGGCGTGGCGGTCGCGGCAGTGGCCAGCCAGTTCGGCGACATGGATAAGCTGTTGGAAAAATTACCTACCCCCATCCGCTCCTTTATCGATTGGATCTGCGAAGGGTTCAACAGCGTAATGAGTTATGGTAAAGAGACTGTTCGCGGCTTTATTGACAAAGAAAGCAGCACCGCCCAGCGCGACTACGTATCGGCCATCGATTCCTTCGATGCCATTAACCGCGTCGACAAAACCTTTGGCCTAAACGGCGCCAGCGCCCATATCCGCGAGCTCGCCAAAAAGGCCAGTGGCGATATTTTTGGTATCAGCATGACACGTGACCATAAAGTGGCACTGGAAAGCAGTACGAAGCTCCATGAAGACATTACGAACTATCTCGTAGAACGTCTCAAAGAAAAGAAATCTAACTATACAGCATCAGACGTTGAAAAATTCACCGAGGCTGCCTCCAATGCCGCCTCTTATATCACCGGCATTACCAGCGAAACCGGGGATAACCCTAATCTACTGACGCAAGGACTCGGTGGCGCGTTAGTACGCTTGCAGACGGAAGTCAAAAAAGAGGGCGACTATCGCACCGGCCAAACCCCTGCCGGCACCGTTGATGAATCCCTCATCGCAAGAGCGCGCGAGATCTTTGCCTCAGTGAATATCAGCGGCGGGAATGCTCCGGCGAGTGCGCCCGCGCAGCCATCCACGGCGCGAGGCAGGTAAGCCATGGGCGTCACTATCAATTACGATCGTATCCGCCAAGGTGTGCAATCGCAACTAGGCGTCACGCTCACGCCAGAGGAAATCGCCTACCTCGAGCGCCAAACCAGCGAAGTGATCGGCACCTTCGACCAGCAGAGCACCGTCACCACGGATTTTGGCGGCACCATGGTTAAATATGCAACGGGCTGCATGCAATTCCTCAAATCCCTTTGGCGGAATTGGGATCAGCTGAGCTTCGATAAATTAGGCGAACTGTTCGAGCAATGCCTGAGTGAAACCACCCAAGCCACCGATTTTTCGATGTTGCAGCAACAAACCATGCATCTGCATGGGAAACTGCGAAATTCTGGCATGCCGGGACTTATCGCCGCCGCCGATCTGATTACTGGCCAAAGCCTTTCAGGCCAAGCCCCCCCGAACGTGAACTGGAACGTCTACGGTCAAATCCGTGATACCTTGAACGTTTCTCCTAAAATTGCGGCACGCGGGTCAAGCCTGGACTTCTCCACGGCCAATCAACCTGCTCCAGCAACCCCTAGTAGTGCAGAGGCAACAGAAATCACGCCGCCAGGCCGCACCCCCGCTGCGCCTACAAACCCAGCATTGACGGCAGCAGTGCCGGCCCGCTAAAACGCTTGCAACAGGAAGGCTGTTGCCATGCGCATTAAAAATCTCAAGTTTCACCTGATTGCAATCGGATCCATTTCACTGATCGTGGTGGTACTTTTTGCCATCATGAGGCCTTCGGCCCAGCCCGTGGTGGACCCCAATCTGCCCACGGGTGATCGCTACATCCGCATGGACAGCGCCACGTTTGGCCAGAACTGCAACGAACTTATCGCCATCGAACGTAAAAAACCCCTGCAACGCAACGAAGATGGCACCGTGCAACCCGCCCCGCAACTGGTTCAGCGTAACAATGCCATGCTGGCATTAAGCCGTTTGTGCGACGGGAAGCTGCAATGCAGCACCCCCGTGACCGAGGAGCTTTTCCAATCGGGCGTCAACGTACGCTGCTACCGTAAGCTAAAATACAGTTACCGTTGCTTCACCATTGATCGCCTGTGGGTCAAGGAAATCAGCGAGGGGGATACCCTCACCATCGATTGCCACGCGCCCGCTTCCGATGCTGCGTCCGCAACCAGCGCGCCGGTCACCCCATAACCCCCGCGTGCCCACACGTCTGAACATCCTGCTCGGGGCACTGTTTGCGGCCCTCATCCTGGCCTTAGCATGGCGCGGTTTTGTCTATCATGTGCCGCGTGCGCCGGTACCGGCCGTACCCGTTGCGGTGATAGCATCAGGCGATAAAACACCGTCTACGGCAGCAGCAAGCGACCCCCAAGTCATTCTCGATCTTTTCCTGCCCACCGATAGCGCCTTACAGACACAGCATAGCGAAAGTCAGTTCAAGCGCCAGTTGGAGGAGGCCATGACGCTGATGTTCGTGCTCCGTCGCTGCGAGCATCTAAGCGACCGCGATTACCGCGAAACGTATCAGGTGCTGCATCGTTTCGCGCGTAGCTATCGTTTCAATAATGGTCAAATGCTCACCGAAGAAGAGTTCGGTGGCATCATTGCCTCCGCAACCGATAGCTACCGCCTACTTTATGCGACCGTCCCTTGCGACTCGCCCAATCTTGCTGGCATTGCCGCGCAGCTGGAGGAATGGCGAAGAATGCAGGAAGAGCGTTAGCTCGGTTGCAGCAGCAATTGCAGTTCTGCACTACCAACCACGCGTGTTTCGCGTTCTGCCAATTCGCAGCTCGCACCAATCAACCGCATCTCCTGCAGCTGATAACCTACCATGCTCATACTTCCATGGTGCAACAATGCCTGCAGCCGCTCAAGGGCTGCCATGCAGGCTTTTCGCCCTTGCGCCAAGGTCCACACCTCAAGCAGCACACGCACTTCCCACACCTCGCGGCCTACCTGTTCGCGCAGCACCTGCTCAATTTCAGCGACGCAGAGATAAGGCGGGTTGCTACGCTGCGGCACGGTGTCGTAAATCGCATCCACCCGGTCCATCAGCACCGCATCGCCATTTAATTTGTTCACCAGCGCCTGTTGCACGGCCTGCATCACTAAGCTCATAGCTGTTCCTCATACGTTAGCAGGTGAAGATATCCCGGCACTTCATGCAGCGAATGAATCGCCAGCACCCGGCCGCGCCAAATGCAGCGCATCGTCGCATCCACATCCGCACGGTAACGCATACGAATGCGATACCCTGCCATTGCCTCGCTCTGCGCAGCACGACTGCCCTCACGTGAACTGCTCAATAATGGTGTCACCGCAGCCCAGCATTCGGTAAGCAGGCTCCAACTGGTGATCTGCCCACCTTGGTCGTCTGGCGTGACACTCAGCCGCTCCAGGCGAATGCGTTCATCCAAATGCGAAATGAAGGGTCGGTTCTGCATCACAGCCTCACCCGGCGGAAAGGCTGGTAGCATTGCATCGCGTGTTTAGGCAGCGGCACGAACGTATCGCGCTCTTGCACCAGCGCCGCGAGGTGGTGCAGCAGCCCTTGTTTCATCAGGCTGGGCAGGTTGGCTGCAGTCGTTGCCGAATAGGCTTCATACTGAATCACCAGCTTCACCGCCTTGGGGATATGGTTGAACACCAACGCATACCCATCAATCGTCAGGCGGTAGCTATCCGCGGCGGCAAGGCTCGTACTGCCATCGCTTGCCACCAACTGCACTTGGCTCACAGTTTGCGCCGGGCCAACGGGCAACGTCACGATCGTACCGGCAAGTGCCGTGGCGTAGCTGAATTGCTGGGCCAGCATGATGGTACGCATGAATTCTTCCGCGGCTTCACGGGCAGCGGTAATCGCACGTGTGATCACCGCATCATCGGCGCTATGTTCAATGCGAAGGAACTGCTTCGCTTCCGCAAGCGTAAGCGGCTCTGCCGCGGGTCCGCTAAGCCGGATCAGGCGTGAACTTCTATCGGTATCCATGGGATTCTCCATAGGCAAAGCAGCCTGTACACCCGGTGCCCAGCCACAATGGCGGGCAATCGCGTGCAGGCTTTGCAACGTGGGGGAAAGATCATTTAGCGTGCAGAAACCCTGCCCCGCCACCCACATACAGGTTGTGTGGCGGCGCGTTGGCATGGCTTAATCGCGTGGGTTAATCGTCCAGCGGTGGTTTGGTGCGGGCTAGGCGGCTGAGTTCAGCGGCTACGCTATTGGCGTTTTCGGCATCCGGAATATCCAGCATGCCTTCGTGGTTGAAACCATAATCGCGTTCCATGCGTGCCCGCACTTCGTCGCTGGGCATGCCTTCACCCGCCTCAATAATTACCCCATGCTCCTCGGGGTAGAACGTGCCGTTCTTTTGGGCCTGCATAAATTCCTGCAGCTTATCGGCACGCACGCCAACATACGCATAAATTGGCTTACCGTCGAGATCTTCGCCACGCACCAACAGCACGCAGACGGTTTTCTCCGCCAGAATTTTATCAGAACGGCTCAATTCGTTCACAACAGGCCTCGCATGCGCTGAATTTAATGGCTGCAAGCGGGCGGCGTCAACCGGAACCGGGCGAATCTTGACTGTTCGATACGGTTTCTAGGCAGGGTGTGGCCAGCGTCACCAAGGGCGGAAGGACAGGAAATAGCCCATCCTTCCGTCTTTTGGTGCAAGTCAGGGGCGGAATACCCAGTTAGCTGACTGCGAGTTTCAGCAGCTTGAGCGCATCGGTATTGACCACTTTACCGCCCACGCGTTTGGTGGTGTAGAACTTCACGAACGGCTTGCTGGTGAACGGGTCACGCAGGGTGCGAATACCCACACGATCGACAATCAGGTACGCGCGTTTGAAATCACCTACCGCAATCGAAAGCGAAGCCGCCGCTGGAATCGGCATATCCGCGGCAACCGCCACCGGTGCGCCCAACAGCGTATCCGGCGTACCCGCGGATAGCCCCGGCTGCCAGAGATACTGGTTGGTGGTTGCCTCCTTCAGCAGGCGTACCGCCTGCAGCGTCGTGCGGTGCATCAGGAAGGTCGCGCGTTTGGCATATTCGTCCTTCAGTGCATAAAACAGACGGATGAGGCTATCCGCCGTCACCACGGCCGAGGTGCCGCTGGCGATCTGCTCCACCTGGCCAAAGGAAGTGCCTGCCGTGTAGGTCAGAATGCCTTTCGGAGCGGTGGTGCCATTGCCAGCAATAAACGAGGTTGCCTCCAGCCGTGCAAACTTGTCAGCCACTTTCTCGGCAATCCATTGTTCGATATCAATTGCCCCATCATCGATCAGCTTTTGCGTGGCTTTCGGCTGCGCGTACATCTCGAACGTGTCGATGGTATTTCGGCCAATAGTGGCGGTGTTGGTATCGTTATCCCGCGCCGTGGTCTCATCGGCCCACACCGCATCCATGTCGGTGGTGTCCTCGATCAGATCCAGCGAATCCGAGGAGATGGTTTCCACCCCGGCCAGCGCCCGCATCGGCGAGGATTCGTTGATCATGCGGATAATGGTTTCGCTCATGCCGTTTGGCACAAGGAAGCCACCATTCGCATCCGTGTTCACCGACAAAGCTTTCAGCTGCAGCGCATCCAGCCCTGCATCGGTTCCCTTGCGCAAGTAATTGCGGAAGGCTGTCTTGTATTCGCTGCTATGTTCGCTGGCGAAGGGCGCGGCACTCATCTCCACGCCAGGACGGGCATGCACGGTCTCCAACCGGTCCATGCGGTGCTTGTGCTGATCCAGCGCATCGCTGATCTTTTTGAGATGCTCGCCATAAAGCGGGTCAGCATAGCCTTTGCGCTCAATTTCATGCAGGCGCGCGTCATTAACCTGTTTGAATTGCTCCCACGCATTGCCAAGTTGGTATACGCGTTCCGTTACATCTTCGATACTCATGGTTCGTCCTTTCTAGGCATAAAAAAACCCGCATTTCTGCGGGGTGTGAAAATTAATAAAATTCGATCAAATTTTAACTTGTATTAATTTTTTGGCTTTGTTACGGTTTGGTTAAGTTAAGAGCTGGTAACAAAATAAACCCTAAAAATAGCCATTTCTTAATGAGTCGCTGAAAATGGTTGCATCCGCTCCCATCGCTCAGCATAGTCTTGGTCAACCGGCGCAGACCACGTCGCCGGAAGAACAAGAAAAACAGCGCAGCGTTCGCTGCAAGCAAGTAGGGTTTATGCAAGGTTTCTCCGTCGCTTTTGGTCGTGTTTCCCGCGCCACGTTCTCTGCCAATCCCGAGCTCAAAACGCACATCACGGATTTAGTAAATCGTGCGTACATGAATTTGCATAATGCACCGCTATCGCAGGCGGAAAATGGCTGGGCGAACGCCGTGGTCGCTGCGGCGCTTCAGCTCTGCACCGATAGCCGCGTACAACAACTCTCCACCCGCGAACTGATCCACCTGTTTGAAAACGTGATCCGCATCAGCGAGGAGCATCTGCGCGAAGCCAAACGCCACGCCGCCATGGCAAGCAATGTATTCTACCTCAAAGAAACCGCGCTGGATGCCGCCCTGCACGCGCAGGATGATCTATCGGCGTTCAACCATGCAGCCAGCAAGGTCATCGGCCTGTCGCACGGCGGAAGGCTTGCTCAGCGTCGCACCAGCGACTCCGACGCTTAAAGCCACCAGCACGAATCGCTATATCCGCAACGCATCGCTCGCGCGTCCCATGGCCTGCGCAAGCGACGCTAGCGGGTTGCATGCCACCTGCTTCACCACCGTTACATTCGCTTCAGCGTTGGCAGGTAGCGTCACCAGGCTTACCTCCCACAATTCGACTTCCAAAAGTTCACGGATGCCGGTGGCGGGATCACGCCGTGCCTGCTTTGCCTGATAGCCAATGCTCAGGCCGCGAATCGCGCCCGCTTTCAGCAATGCATAGGCCTCGCGGGCCTTTGCTACCTCAAGCAGTAGGCGGCCCTGCATAAACAGACCACGCGCATCTTCCATCAGTTGCTCGATCACGCCAATCGGCTGCTCCCATTGATGCTGCCATAAAAGCTGCACCGGGCTAACGCGCTGTTTCAGCGTACCGCGAAACGCCCCACGGCGCACTCGGTCGCGCTGGTTATCCACCACGTCAAACACGCTGGCATAGCCAGCGAATCGTCCGCCCTCCTCCAGCTGTTTGATCTCAAAGATAGCCCCCTGCGCGCGGCAGGGCGTTTGTATTTTCACTTCCTTCATGCGGCGTCCCCCAATCCCAGCAATCGCCGCTTTTCCTCGGCGCTTAAAAAATCCGCGCTGGCAATGCGCTGCCAGTATGCATCACGTTTGGCTGCCAATGCAGGCACGGCGTCGGTATCGGCATGCAGCACCAATCCGTCATTGAACATCGGCACCAGCCAGTTATTAAGCGCGTCGGTCACGCTTTCCAGCAACGGCAGAATCGTCTGCTCCCACAAGGCCAGCCGCGCTTCCTGCAAATTCGCATAGGTGTTGTCACCCGGAATGCCCAGTAATTGCGGTGGCACACCGAAGGCCAACGCAACATCGCGCGCGCTGGCATGCTTGATCTGCACAAAATCCATCTCGCGAGGGCTAAGGCTCATTTCCTTCCATTCCAGCCCACCTTCCAGCAGCAGCGGGCGGCCCGCATTCGCGGCACCCGCAAACTGCTCATCAAGCTGTTGGCGCAGGCGGGTAAATTGCGTTTCCGAAAGCGTGGTGGGCTGCCCATCGACCGCTTTCACCATCAATGCGCCGGTGGGTCGCGCTCCGTTTTGCAGCAGCGCCTGATTCCACGCCGCGCATTGGTTATGCTGGTCGATGCTGTAGGCCGCCGCTTCCATCGGCGACATGCCGTACCAATCATCCAGCGGGTGGATGGCTTTGAGATGCAGCACGCGCGATTGCCCGGTAATCGGGTCCACCGCCATGTCCACGCTGCGCTGATCGATCGTGTAACGATAGGCCTTGGGCACCCCGCCTGCGCCCGGAATAATCGCCACACGGTCCGGCCGCAGCACATGCAGCTCCAGCGGCGATTCACCGCGTGGGCCAACCGCATGCAAAAACGCATTGCCCGCAATCAAGCGATGCGTGAAAAGCTGCTCGCATAATTCGGTACTACCTTGCAGCGGGTTAGGCCGATCAAGCAACGCAAGCAGCGGGTGCTGTTCTACAAAGCGGGTGCCGCTACGGCGTTTTTCACTCAGCTTCCATGGTACACTGGCCGCCGCACTGGCGATCATCGCCACGCAGCGATGGGCAATCACGTTGCGGCGATACCCCTCATCGGCGAACTTGGCATAATCGCGGCGCATCCATACAGGCTGGCCAAGCGGCACCATAAACGCCGACGATGCAGGGTAGAATTTCTGTTCGCCCGCTGGCCGCGTTGCATGCGCCGAGGGGCGTCGCCATGAGAGCCAGCGCGCCATAGAATATCCTTGGATTGGGGTGATAAAAATCGGGGGGAAGTATGCGGGGAAGCATGGCATTGTGGCCAGTGCCACACCATCTCCATCCTATATTTATAGCAATACGCGCGCTTGCGTTTCCCGGGAAGGGGGCTTTTTCAAAAAAATGAAAATTAGCGTTGCAGGGCTGCTGCCGCAGGCGTCACCGCACCATCATGCTGGCTGCCGTGCGGCTCAATCTGCGGATGGGGTAAGGCAAGCATTGCATTTTGCTTCGGCTCAGCATGCAACGCCGCATCTTCGGGTTTTGCCTCGTTGCGCGCTTGGCAGGCGGCTTCGGCAGCAGTGGTACGTAGCGAGCTATAGAATGCTACCACCCCCGCAAAAAGTGCCATGACCACCGTGCTGAATTTACGCCCTACAAGCGGTGCATTCTTTCCCTCGCCAAGGCGCGCAAGCGCACGCCCGGCTGCCGCGCCAAATAGCCCGAACACACCGGCACTCAGCATCGCCTGACCAAGCTTGCCTTGGGCGAGCGACACGCGCGCATCGCCCTCGGGCGACGTAGTCGGTAGTGAACTGGGAATAGCCTTATCCATGATGTAAGTTTAGCATGTTCCGACTGCACCCGCCTGTGAAGTTTTCATGACAGCGTGCCATTAAATCGTTCGTATGCAAGGCTTTGCATGCATATCGCGCTGGCGAATCCAGTTGAGATATTGGCTCAGCGCGTCCACCATATCGTCATGCTCTGCATGCGGAAATGCCTGCAACTGCCGCAGAAAATCGGCCAGCCAAGGCGCATCGTCGGGCAGGCGCACTTGGCCTGCTTCCAGCATTGGGCTCACCCGCATCAGCCGCGTCAGCTTGTCGCCCTGCGGCAATTGCGCTAGCCATGGCCAGCTCGATGCATGCCGCAGATCCTGCAGCAGCGACTGGCCGCTGCCCTTATCCTCCACCAAAATCGCTTCGGGCTGCCAGGCCTCGGCCTGCGCCAGCATGAGCCGTTTCAAGGCGGGGTATTCAAGACGCACTTCGCGTATCTCCAGCACATCGTGCCCTTCCGCATGGCGGCGCACGGTCAGGCACACGCTGGCATCGTGCTGGGCCCCGGCTTTAATACCCGTATCCCAGCTTTGCACCACCTGCCCCTGCTCCGCCGCGCGGCGATAGCGCGGAAACCAACGCGTTGGAATCACTGCCGCATGCTCATTCACGGGTGCCTGCTGGTATTGTGCGGCGAAATTGGCGCTGCCCAGCTCGCGCCGGGTTTGCTCAAGCAACGCGAGTGGCTCGCGCGCGGGGTGCAGCACCTCGCCTTCGCAGCGTGTGTAGCGCCATTGCCCGCAGCCGAGCGTCATGCGCGTGGGTGCAATCGCGGGCAGGCAGAGATGATCCCAGCCTCCCTTGGCCAGTAAATATCCGCTCAAATCCTCTGCGTGTAGGCGCTGCATCACCACCACAATGGCACCCCGCTGCTTATCGTCCAGCCGGGTGGCAAAGCTGTGGTCGAACCACGCATTCGCCGCCTCGCGCTGGGTGCGGTGGTGCGCCTGCAGCGGGTTCAGCGGGTCATCCACAATCAGCACGGTGCCGCCTTCTCCCACCGCCGCCCCACCCACCGAAACCGCCAGCCTGTGCCCGCGCGCCGTGGTCACGAAGCGGTCTTTTTCGTTCTGGTCATCGCTCAGGCGTGTTTTCGGAAAGGCGCGCTGATACCAGGCGCTTTGCATCACCAGTCGGCAATCGGTCGAATGCTTGGTCGCCAGCGACTGCGCGTAGCTTGCCGCCATCATCCGACGCGTTGGCTCGTGCCCCAGAAGCCATGCAGGCCACGCCACCGATACCAGCGTCGATTTCAGCATGCGCGGCGGCAGGTTGATAATCAGCCGCGTGATGTCGCCGCGGGCGCACGCATGCAAATGCTCCGCCATCGCCTCAAGGTGCCAGTTCGGCACGAACGCCACCCCGGGCGATACGGTGGCCATCACCCGGCGCAAAAATAAATCAAACCGTTGGCGGCAGGCTGCATCCATCGCGCGTTGCAGCGCTATCCGAGAGCTGATTGTCATGGAATCGTCACGTTGTTGGAGGAAAAAATTTGCTATTCTTTGGGCATGCGAGCGACCAAGCACACTCCTCTTACCGTACCGCTGACTGGGGTCACCGGCGGCGACGCGGTTAGCCCCATGCAGATCACGCATGGGCTAGGCCGCAAGCAGGATTTCCACGCACTGCTTACCGCGCAAGCGATTGCCCAGGGCCTTGATCCCGCAGCCGTGCTCCCCGCCTCCGCTCAGTCCGAGAATGAAAGCGATAGCAGTAATGCGGGCAACGCCATTGATATACCCGTGCAGAAACTGGTGCTGGAGCGGTGGGATCATCATCTCGCCCGCTATTACAGCACGCTGGACCCTGCCGCGCGCGAGGCCCGTGAACTGGCGGATCAGGTAGTGCGCGATACGCTACGCGAGCTGGTCGCTCCCGAAGCGGTTTTATTCGTTCCACCGGATGAGTTCCATCGCGTGCATCAGGAGCTCACCAAGCTGGCCGAAGCGATGATCCATGATGCGCAGGCCATCAGCCACAAACACAGCCAGAAACATGCCGCCAAGCTGCCCGTCAACGAGGAAAGCCTGAAGCGCGGGCTAAAGCGCAACCTCACCGCACGCAAGTTCCGTGACCGGCATAATGCCCTGTTTCACTACCCCGGCATCCAGCATTGCGCGCCAGAAACAGGCATTGCCCCTGTCGCTGCCATAGATGGTAAGTATGGCAGTATTGGCGCAGAGCATGGGCGTTATCGCGCTACATTGCCGCAAGGCTTGTCGTAATGCTTGCATCGGGCTGTTGGCCGATTATGTTTATCGTCATCAATCAATACGAAAGTTACGCCTCGCACCATGGATGAACCACGCCGCTCATTCGTCGATCAGATCATTGCCAAAAAAGGCCATCTGATTCACAAGCTCAAAGCCAAGGATACCACCGGGCGGTGGGCCTATTATTTCGTACTGGTCGAAGCCCCGCGCGAGGCGGCCTTCCTCAAATCCATCGAGGGCGACGGCACGGTGGACCTGGAAGAATACGGCAAAGTCATTGCTTCCTGCTACGGCGAAGAACCCACGCAGGAAGTCAAAGACTACTTGAAAGAAAAATACGGCTTCGAGGTCTGAGGGCGTCGTTTCTGCAGCGCTGCGATTGGCCTTCTACCCGCCCTCATTTTGTGCTATGCTACGCATATGGTGGCGACAAGCACACAGTATGATTTCTCCAGCTTGATTGAGGAATTCCTCACCCTCAAACCCATCGAAGGGGCCAATGGCGCCGCCTTGCGTCAGCAGGTGCGCAGCCGCGCTGCCACGCTATTCGCCCATCCGGACATGCGCTACATGCCTGCCTTTAAGCTGCTCGATATGCTGGCCGAGATGGTCAATCTGGCCAGTGCGATCAGTGCCGAGCCACAATTGCGCACAAGCGAAGCAACGGCACTTCTTGCCAGCCATATCAGCGATCACGCGCCGCTCGTGCAGGATTTTCTGCTGGAAGCCGCGCTGGAACGCGCGCGCTATGCACCGATCATGCTGTCCCCGACCGATGCGGAAGGGCTAAACTATCGCAACCTGTTACTTGAAAAACGTTGGGACGCCATGGCAAGCGCGCACCAGCAATTGGCTCCGTTACCAGCAGACTGGCTGAGTGCTGTCGCCGAGCAGGTACGCGCTGCCATCCATGCGCCTGCCTTTAGCACCTACCGCGTTGGTCCGCTGCTCCAATGTTTTGCCGAAATGCTTTCCCATGCCCGCCAGATGCATGAAACCCGGGCCGCCCTTGCGCAATTGCCTACCTTGATCGGGCCGCAAAGTGCGCTGTGGAAGCGTTATCAGCTGAAAGCCTCACGTTATCGCGAGCGCGAGGATGGGGCATTGCTGGCCAGCCATTTACCCGATCAGGCACGTATGCCAACGCCTAAACTTCCGTCGAAACATGCGCTGCATTAACATCCTGCAGCCATCGGCGTAGCAATTCCATATCGGCATCTTCTGGCAATGGTGTGGCGCTCTCAGGCGGCTGGGGCACATTCCCCTGCAATTCGGCCAGTAGCTGTACCAGTTTCTGTAGGTTTACCACGGCGCTGTCCTTGCTGCCGAACAGCCGCACCCATTGTTCACTGCGTGGGCCATCCGCCGCGCGGATCTCCTGCTCCATCACCTGCAGCAGCACTTCCACCAGCTGGCGCGTGCGCCGCCAGATATCCTGAGCATCATCGTCGGTTCGGCTGGCTTGTTCTTTCTTGGATACGCGCTTTCGGGGGGCGCGCTTCTTTGTCGTCACGGGCATGGCCACGTCCACTCCATGGATCGAGAAAACACCCTCCTAGCGGATGGGCATACTACCATTTCACTGTGGCAGCCGATGGCAGCACCGGGAAGCAGGGCACGTAAAAAATTATTCAGTTGCCGGTTGTGAAAACCTGATTTAACACAACCCATGATTGCTGATGCCCAGCCAATCTGTCTTTCTGTGGATAACGAGGATATTCGATTATCCAATTGTAAATAATTAATATTTGCCACTCGGCTGTGCCTTGACCACGTCAACTTAGTGAGCCACCATGATTGCATCGACCAGCATCCATTCGCCTACCTACACCGACACGCCCATTTCTGGCCCCACCTCCTTTGCCGATCATGAATCCAGTTTATGGCGGGCGGTCATCACCCAAGCACTGATGGATGCTGCCACCGCCTCTCGCAAACCGGAAGCCCGCCGCATCAAAGCCGATGCGGTACGCTGGCTACTTACCCCCTCGGAGGATTTTGATACGGTCTGCGATCATGCTGGCCTCGACCCGGATTATGTGCGCAGTCGCGCCATCGCGGCGTTAGAGCGGCAATGCGTCTGGCGCCTGCCTGCCGGTCAGGGATGGCGGGCGAAAGCGCGCGAAGCGGCCCTGGCTGATATGTCCCCCAGCGAATAGGCAGGAGGCAGCATGGCATTCACCACTCAACGTGGCCGGCCGCGCAAGCCGGCCGCGGCGCCGGATCGTGGCACCCCCGAGTTGCAACAGAAGCGTCAATATAACCTGACGCAGGAGCCTATCGATCGATGCTTGAGTCACGGCCTCATCTCACCGGAAGAGCACCGCGCGGCCCTGCATCTGCGTTGGCTACACACATTACGCCACGGCGCCCCAAAACTTACCGTGGATTACGCAGACGCGGTTGCATCCTGCGCGATACCTCCCACGCAAGAAAGCTGGCGCAGCGCTCGTGAGGCAGAATACCGCCACGCGTTACAACTGCTACGGCATGAACAGGCAGAGCGTTTGGTCGTTGGCATTTCGATTTACCATGAAGAGCCATCGTTTCTATCGGCAACGTTGCGTGCGAAGGCATGGCATCAGCCCCATCTCGCGCAAGCGATTGCAACAGAATATGCCCGCTTTTGCGCAGGGCTTCGCGCACTCGAGCGCATGCGCCGCCAACCGGCTGCGACAAGTTCACCACACCTTGCTTAAAATACTCTGTAAATTCGTGATAAATCACCGACGAAAGTTGCGCGCAAAGGGCCGAATCACTTTGCTTCTGTCGACTGGTTCTGCTATGTATGGGGGCAGCTGGATGTCCAGCGTATACCCGTGCTAAGAAGATCCACCGATCGGTTTTTAACGCACGAAGCTTCATCTTCCAAAGGAGACTACCCATGACGAAATTCGCAAAATCTTTCCTTAGCAACGAGTCTGGCGCGACCGCCATTGAATACGGCCTGATCGCAGCCCTGATCGCCGTTGCCGCCATCGTCGCGATGACCAACATCGGCTCCAGCCTGAACGCAACCTTCACGAACGTGAACACGAACCTGTCCAAAGGCGGCAACTAGTTTCTGCTGCATCTTAAGAGTTGTGGGTAGCAGTGGAAACTGCTACCCATTTCTTTATGCGTAGTCTCTTACAATGCCAGCGTGGCGCGACCGCCATTGAGTACGGCCTTATTTGTGCCCTCATTATTATTGTGATGGTGGTTGGTCTCTCCGTGCTGGGCAATGGCTCCAGCGGCATGTATGCACGCATTGACCAAGAAGTCTCCGCTACCGCTCCGCCGGGCAACTAATCCACCATCCGCCCATCATCACTTCAACCCAGATAGATTCGGAACACTCATTAAAAGAGCTTTCGCCTCATCGGACGGGTCACTGCGTAGTGCTTGCACGCTCTGTTTAGCCTGGGCGTAGTAGTACGCCGCCGCTTGCGGATTTTTAGGAACGCCGTAATTGCCTTGCTGATAGAGATCCCCCAATTGCAATTGCGATAGCACGCCATACCCTCCGGGTTGATTGGCACTCTGCCCTAACCAGCGTAATGCCTCATGGGGAGCCTGAAGCTGCAAGTGATGCTGGCCAATCACAAATTGATCCATCGCCGTCCGAAGGCGTAGCTTCGCACTCGTCGTTGCCGAGAGCAATGCAGGCTGCCCCTCCATCATGCGCTGAAGCTGTCGGCCGCTGCTGGTCATGTTGCTAAGGCTGCTGCCCGGTCCACCAATATTTTGCAGCAGTTGATCGGCAAATCGACCCAGATCAGCACTGGCCCGCTGCCCTCCGCTGCGCACCACGTTGCTAACACTAGTGCCCAGCTGTTCTGCGCCACTTTCTGCACGATGCAGTATCTGACTGAGGCCTTCACAAATCGGCGAGCCGTACACCGTACCCATTTGTTGCAATGCCTGGAAGCACGCCCCGTCCAACTGTTTGGTGCGCTCCCACAGCCAAGCACCCGCTCCGGTGAAATACAATACACCGCCAACGACCAGAATTCCTGTCAGGCTTATCCCGGATGCACGCCGCGCCACAGATCCTACCCCGTTTATTGCGTTGGTACGTTGCCATTGAGCCTGTACGATACTGATATTCCCCAGACCCGTAAAGAATATTGGCAGCTGTTAACACTATTTTCACCGCTGGGCGCGTACGATGCAAAAAGATAGCAAATCATAGGCTTATTAGTGTCACAAAAGTTTCACAGAATGCGGGTTGATGTTTGCAGGACTCTCGTGTAATTAACTATTATTAACTAAATTTTTAGCGAATAGCTCGCGCGCACGCAAAAGGAACATAACGATGGCTATTATTACCTACGCCGGCAACACGATGACCGTCACCGATGCCGAAGCTCGGAATATGCTCTGGAATTGGTATGCAGGCTATGCCAACGGCTCGCAGGTGGACGGACGCGAAATGCGCTATATCCCCACCCCATCGGACATGATTCCCGTTCCTCCCCCGCCTCCTGCGGGTGGCATCGACCGTCCCGGCGCGGTTGTGTATAACGGCACGAGCGGAAACGACACCATTTACGGCAACAACAATGGCAACAACCCGGATGATGCGATTGACGATATCATCTACGGCAATGGCGGCAACGACCTTCTGGGCGGCAATGGCGGCAACGACTACATCGTTGTTGGCGGGCCGGAAGGTTCCACGGTGTTTGGCTGGCTGGGTAACGACACCATCCTTGGCAACGCCGGCAATGATTACCTGACAGGCGATGATGGCGACGATCTGATCTATGGCGGCGCCGGCAATGATTTCATCTATGGCTGGACGGGCAACGACTACATTCAAGGTGATGCCGGCTCCGATCTGATCTCGGGCGATGCCGGTAATGATCTCATCTTCGGCGGTGCCGATAACGATTTCCTTTATGGCTGGACCGGCAACGACACGATCTATGGCGGCGTCGGTGACGATATCATCTACGGTTGGGATGACAGCGATACGCTTTATGGCGAAGATGGCAACGATTTCATCGTGGGCGATAACGGCGAGGACTATCTCTACGGCCAGGATGGCAACGATTCCGTTTATGGTTCCGATGGCAACGACTACATTGAAGGCGGAGCTGGCAACAACATCCTCGGTGGTGATGCTGGCAACGACATCATTTATGGCGGCAACCAGAACGATCTGATCTATGGCGGCACCGGCAACGACTTGATCTTCGGCGGTCAAGGCTTTGATGTGCTGGAAGGCCAAGACGGAAACGACACGATTTACGGCGGCTATCAGTCCTCGGTTATCAACGGGGGCGCTGGGAACGACCAGATCTTTGGTTTCGACGGCTTTAATATCCTGATTGGCTGGCTGGGCGACGACACGATTCGTGCTGGCGCAGGCAACGACACGATCTTTGCCGACCAAGATAACGATCTTGTCTTCGGTGGTGCCGGTGAGGACATCATCTATGGTTGGACCGGCAACGATACCCTCTATGGGCAAGCTGGCAACGACTACATCAAAGGCGAAGACGATAACGATCTGATCTACGGCACCGAAGTGGGTAACGAGGGTGCGGTCGATGAGAATGATAGCCTCTATGGTGGCAATGGAATCGATACCATCTACGGTCAGAACGGCAACGACCTGATCTATGGTGATGGTAGCCATGACCTTGTTTATGGCGGCGCGGGCGATGATCTGATCTATGGTGGCAACCACATTCCGGAAGATGACCTAACGCAACCGGATGGCAATGATACGCTGAATGGCGAAGATGGGTGCGACACCATTTTCGGGAACCAAGGCAACGACGTGATCAGCGGCGGTAACGACAAAGATAAGCTGTTCGGTAACGCAGGCAACGATATCATCCATGGTGATGCTGGCGATGACTACATCTCCGGGGGTGGCGGCGCCGATACTATTTATGGCGGCGACGGCAACGATGCGATCGTGGGTGGTCACCCGGATATTGGCAGCCCCGATGATGGCGAAGCCGATGGTGCCGACAGCATCCATGGTGGCAATGGTAATGATACCATTTGGGGCGATGATGGTACCGACGTGCTGCATGGCGACGATGGCGACGATTTCATCTACGGCAACGAAGGCAACGACACCATCTTCGGTGGCAACGATCAGGATTGCTTGCGTGGTAACGAGGGCGAAGACTTGATCTATGGCGGCTCGGGCAACGACACTATTTATGGCGGCTCGGGCAACGATACCCTGTTCGGTGACGATGGCGTGGACATCATGCGCGGCGGCCTCGGTAACGATCAATATACCGGCGGCGCAGGCAATGATTTCTTCTACTTCACGAACGAATCGAACACGACCACGGCGGCTTCGCAGAACTTTGGGCACGATGTGATCACCGATTTCACCATCGGTCAGGATCGTATCTTCCTCGAGGGCATGTTCAGCTTCATCGATTCGTGGAACGACATTAAAGGCCTGATGGTGCAGCAAGGCGCCAACACGGTGATTAATTTCAGCCCGAACGCGTCGATCACCCTTGTGGGCATCAACAAGAACAGCCTTAGCATCAGCGACTTTGCGGTCTCGCAGAACGCCGATCCGAACCAGTTCAACTAGGGCTACGGCACCTATCCAAACCCAGGGCGGAGGGGCAACCTTCCGCCCTTTTCTTTTGTACGGCATGGGGTATGGTGATGCGCTATGGAACCTCTCATCGTCGGTGGTATTTACCGCCATTACAAAGGCAAAGACTACCGCGTACTCGGGCTGGTGCGGCATAGCGAAACGCTAGAGGAACTGGTCTATTACGAATGCCTCTATGCCAATGCAAACGGCCAGTTTTGGGTGCGGCCCCGTGGGCTGTTTCAAGGCACCCTCGATGTTGGAGGAACGACCCAACCCCGCTTTGCCTTCACGGGGGAAATTCGCCCGCTGCCGCATCCCTAAAAAGCCCCATTGCTTTTTATGTAGCGCTCGGATAGCGGTCAAATCCCGGCATCCCTCAGATTAGGATGGCAGTGTGCGTTTGGATTTATTTCTCAAAACAATCCATGCCCATGCCTGTTTCGATTCTAATGGGTAGGATACTAGGAAATAAGCACCTGCGTTTGGATTCCTTACTGCGGAATACTAGGAGTCCAAGCGGCGTGTAGCGGAATGTACAAAAAGTACATGAGCATGCACGGCGCGCCAGGACGACAACGTAGGCCGCGTAAGGAATGCAAACGATGCTGATTACTCAGAAGCTGATTATCGGTAAGGAAGAATGGTGCGCCCTGCCCGCGCTGCATATCCCTGCTATTAAAGCGAAAATCGATTCTGGGGCACGCACGTCAGCGCTGCATGCGGATAACATTCATATTTATTCCGCGCGCGGTGAAAAATGGGTGCGCTTCGATGTACACCCCATCCAAAAAACCCGTACCATCACCGTGCATTGCCGCGCGAAGCTGGTCGATGAACGCGATGTGAAATCAAGCAGCGGCCACACCGAACGCCGCCCGGTCATTGAAACCGTGGTGCGTATTGGCAGCGTATTACAAACCATCCAGCTAACGCTGACCAACCGCGATTCCATGGGCTACCGCATGTTGCTGGGCCGCGAGGCCATGCAGGGCCGCATGCTGATCGACCCCGAGAAATCCTTCATTCAGGGCATGCATTCCGACATCGAGGCGCGCGCCTTCTACCGCGAGGAAGGTAAACGCGCAGCGGGTGGCCTGAAAATCGCTGTCCTTGCATCTGAGCGCGAACTCTATTCCAACAAGCGCATCATGGAAGCCGGGCGCGAGCGCGGGCATGATGTGCGCTTCATCAATATCGCCCATTGCTACATGAACATCTCGGCCGACGAGCCCGAGATTCATTATCGCGGCGGCGAAGTACTCGCCCCGTTCGATGCGGTGATTCCGCGCATTCGCCCCGCCATGACGTTCTATGGCTGCGCCGTACTGCGCCAATTTGAAATTTCTGGCGCTTATTGCCTGAATGGGGCCATTGGCATCCGTCGCTCGCGCGACAAGCTGCATTCGTTGCAGATGCTCTCGCAAAAAGGCGTACCCATGCCGGTCACCAGCTTCGCGCATTCGCCCATGGAAACGCATGAGCTCATTAAAATGGTGGGTGGGGCACCGCTCGTTGTTAAATTACTCTCGGGCACACAGGGCGTGGGCGTGGTTCTTGCCGAAACCGATAACGCCGCCGAATCGCTCATCAACGCATTCAAATCCGTGAAGGCGGATATTCTGGTTCAGGAATTCGTGCGCGAGGCCGAAGGGCGCGACATTCGCTGCTTCGTGATCGACGATAAGGTCGTAGCCTCCATGCAGCGCATTGCGCCCGAGGGCGATTTCCGCGCCAACATCCATCGCGGCGGCTCAGCTACGGAGATCAAGATCACGGCCGAAGAGCGTAAGATCGCCGTGCAGGCCGCAAAAATCATGGGGCTGAAAGTGGCCGGGGTGGATATTATTCGCTCCGCCTCCGGGCCCAAGGTGCTGGAGATCAATTCCTCACCAGGGCTGGAAGGCATCGAATCCACCACCGGGCTGGACATTGCCAGCACGATGATCGAATGCATCGAGCGCCATATCAGCAAGCATCGCGCCCGCGCCGTGGATTAATCATCCAAATAAAATTTGCATAAGGAAATGCATGTGACCCGCCGGTTAAGGCTTGCGCACCCGATAGGCTTTTCAGTAGGGTGCTGCCGATTGGCGAACACGCCAACATGATCCTTTGCAATAAACCACGGGAGTACCCTATGAAATTGAACAGCCTCCTCGGCACCGCCAGCCTGCTTGCCATGCTTGTGGCCACCCCAGTCTTTGCCAGCTCGGCGGAAGATGCTGCCTACGACAAGCGCAGCCAGCCGGTCTATGATTCGAAAGGCGCCTGCGTGCGCACCAAATGGCAGGAAGCATCGGACCCCTGCGCCCCGGCTGCTGTTGCGGCCCCTGCTCCGGCACCGGCCCCTGCTCCGGCACCGGCCCCCATTCCGCAGGTCGCACTTGAGCAACGCACGATCTACTTCGATTTCGACAGCGCCGTATTGACCGGCGAGGCTCAGGCGAAGCTGGACCAGCTGGCTCAGATCATCAACAGCTCGGCCGCGATTGCCGATGTGCGCATCCACGGCTTCACCGACCAGTTCGGCAGCTCGAGCTACAACGAAGTGCTTGCCAACAAGCGCGCTGCAGCCGTGAAAGGCTACCTGGATGGGCAATCGCGCCTGGCCAGCACCGTGGCCGAAGTGAAAGGCCTTGGCAAATCCAGCCCGGCTGAGGGTTGCGAGAGCCTGAAAGCGCGCGACGAGAAGATCGCCTGCATGGCCAAAGAGCGCCGTGTGGAGATCGAATTCAAAGCACAACGCTAATCTTATATGTCATGCTGAACGCGATGCAGCATCCGTCGTAAAGAAACACGATGGATTCCGGCTCAATGCCGGCGTGACAGAATAAAAAGGGCGGTGGGGTTTGCCTCACCGCCCTTTTCTATGCGTGTTGCTTGTACTAGCCTAGGCCATGGCCGCGGTTGCCTCACGATTTGCCTGCCCTGCCTCATGGGCGGCCACGCGCTCGGGCATAGCTTGTTCGCGCTCTGTCACCGCACTCACCATATTGCTGGGGCGCATATGTTTGAGCTTCTCGACTCGCTGGTTCAATTCATCCTCGGTCATGGGTTCACCAAGGGTGCGTGCTGCGCCTTTAACCTTGGCCTTCAATTTCGCATCCTGACGCACTGCCGCATGGTCGATGATCGTACCATCCGGGTTTTTCTCTGCCCCGCCAATCAAGCCCTGCGCCATATTTTCTAATTGGAAACCTAACGTTCCGAGTGTGTACCACTCGGCACCGGGTTCTTTTCGTGCAAACTTATTACTGATCGTTTTTGGCAGGAATGTTAATCGGCCGATCATGCCAAGGCCAAACCGTGAGTATCCGCGCTCATCATCCAACGAGAATAGCAATGCTGTCGCGCTGGCAAAAGTAAAGAACGACTGCATCAGGTAGCTGCCATCGAAGGTATATATTTGTTGCCCGGCAACAGTGCCTCGCTGCCGCCATGACCCTAGAATGGAACTAATACCGGATACCATGACCCCAAGGCCAATCATCTGGCGTTTATGTTGCGCCCATTCGGGAATCCAAACGGCTTGGCGCAAACGCTCACCAATATACCCAAGTGGGCTGCGCTGCTGCAGCTCTGCCATACGCTCCACTTCTTTGGGGTCTTCTTTCTTATCAGGAATGAGCGTGCTTAACGTCCAAACAACCACGCCCGCCAAGGTTGAGCGCATCTGCCAGCGGTTCGCATAGGCCTTAAATCCATTTTTTTTCGCCAGAGGTTCTTCCAGCTTATTCGCATTGGCGGGGTCGAGATACTCTTTGAAATTGGTAAACGGATTACCCTTGAAGAACGAGCCTACACTCGTTTGCGGTTTCGATCCTTTATAGGTGTCGACCCACAAGCTTTCTAGAGGCTCACGAACATAGTTAAACAGGTTACTCTTGTTTTTAATCAGCTGCCCGTCGCTTTTTGCCGCGCTCGCTTTAAGCATCACGATCTCAGTGCCAATATGCATTGCACCAAGAATATTCGACGAGTAATTCACGAGGAAGCCAGGCATAGCCTGGATAGCTGCCTTTCGCCAGCCGCCCAACTCATTTCTAAAGCGCGACAATTCTCGAGCAAGGATGCCTTCCGGCTTCTTGCTTGCCTGCTCCGCTTGATCGACCACAGTCTCTGCCTCGACCAGTGCGGGCTCGCGCACAGGTGCAGGCTCAGGCGTCGGGTGTAATGCATCAACCATGCAGGATCAGTCCTTTCCGACTATCACCCTGACACAGGATTGTTACATCCGTATGACGGCGAACCACTCTTTTTTCATTATTTTTCATGCATGTTTATCCAGTGATGCTCTGCGTTACAGGCTCCTATAACGGCATGGTGTGCCATTTGTTTGTGAAGGTTTCGTGAAGCTTTGCGCGGCCAAGCACTTGCGTGGCGGCTAACACACTTGTAACATGCGCTAAATCATTGAATCTGTTTAGGTGCGTATTATGAACAAATCGGCCGATCAATCTGCCCTGCGCCTACTCGTGATCGAGGATGATCCAGAGGTGAATCGCTATGTGGTGCAGGGTTTGCGCGAACATCGCCACCATGCCGATAGCGCGCTCGATGGGAAAGAAGGCCTCGCCCTTGCACAATCCAGCCAATACGATGTGATCATTCTCGACCGGATGCTACCCGAATTGGATGGTATCAGCATGCTGAAGCAACTGCGTGCATCCGGCAACCTCACCCCTGTACTGATTTTAAGTGCCTTGGGCGAGGTGGATGACCGCGTGGAAGGCCTAAAAGCAGGGGGCGACGATTACCTGATCAAACCGTTTGCCTTTGTGGAACTCATGGCGCGCCTAGAAGTGCTCAGCCGTCGCGGTACCAGTAATGGTCCGCAGGCTGATTTAGTGCTCACCGCGGGGGCATTGCGAATGGACGTACTGGCCCGAAAAGTCAGCCGCAATGGCGAGAATATCCCGCTTCAAGCGCGCGAATTCAAACTGCTGGAATTCTTGTTACGCTATAAGAATCAAATTGTTACCCGAACCATGCTCCTCGAGCATGTGTGGGAGTATCATTTTGATCCGCAAACTAACGTGATCGATGTCCATATCTCGCGCCTGCGCCAGAAAATCGACAGCGACCCTGCCCGATCGCTGATCACCACGATCCGCGGGGCGGGTTATACCATTTCGGACCCAGCTTCGGCCAGCACCAGCGCTGCTTAACGATTTCTTCAGACTCTTATGGGAATCTATGCCGATAGGTAAGGAGATTCCCGATGGCCGATACCCCCGCAATGACAGAAGCTGAAATACGCCGCCATGCAGATAATGCCGCGCGCGTAGCAAAGAAAGCGAAAGCCGCGATGGCAGAAGGCGATTCACCATCCAACGCTGGGGTTAACCCCATCGACTATTTAGTCGCGCATATTCGCGAACCGGATGTGATCGGCGACAAGATCGCAGAATACCCGGAACCGAGTACGAAGCCGGTGAATCTATTGCCAAAAGGCTTTGAGAAAAACGAGCCTACCCAACCTGATGGCCCATCGAAAAAGTTTTTGGACGCCATGAAGCCGTATATGGAAGAGCCGAAACTAACTGCAAACGCCGCAAGCGTGAAGCGCGTGACCGATGCGC
>Ga0209278_1000717_pt1 | contig 23511 bp, 17 predicted proteins | sample JI81BgreenDNA_FD_187504 | JGI IMG/M metagenome (GOLD analysis project Ga0209278, IMG submission 187504) | Wastewater effluent complex algal communities from Wisconsin, to seasonally profile nutrient transformation and Carbon sequestration -... | ecosystem: Engineered > WWTP > Effluent > Algae... | reverse complement strand
CTACGACGCGCTGCACACGGCCGAGCTGCTGACCCACCTGCGGCAGCGGCCGGCCGCCTCGCTCGATCTGGTGCTGGCGGCCGACGTCTTCATTTATCTCGGCGACCTCGACCCCGTGTTCGCCGCAGTGCGCCGCGTGCTGGCGCCGGGCGGTGTGTTCGCCTTCAGCGTGGAGGCCGCCCCCGCGGGCGCTGCGGTGGCGCTGCTGCCCACCGCCCGCTATGCCCACGGCCGCGTCCACCTGGAGGCGCTGGCCGCACGCCATGGCTTCGTGCAGACCCGCACGCCCGAGGCCGCCACGCTGCGCCTGGAGCAGCGCCAGCCTGTGCCGGGCGAGCTGTGGTGGCTGGCGGCGCCGGCGGCCTGAACGCAGCTGGCGCCGCGGCGATCAGACCTCGCCGCCGAAGCGCTTGATCAGGTTGTCGATGTACTTCTCGACGAGCCCTTCGAACTCGTTCTTCACCACCGGCACCACCACCATCTTCATCAGCCCCGGCAGCGGCACCTCCACCGTGCCGGCGGTCTTGAGCGTGATGGCCGTGCCCTTCTTGGCCTTGGCGATCGTCCAGCTGCCGCCGACCTGCGCGTTGCCCACGCCCTTGACAGGCGTCCAGACCACCGTGCCCTTCTTCTTGTCGGCCACGTACTGGCTGGCGTAGACGGTCTGGATGTTCACCTGCGCGGTGCCGACCTTCTCCATCTCCCAGCGGTAGACGCCCTTGCCCATGTCGACCAGCTGCTCGACCTTGGGGAAGTGGCTCACCGAGGTGGGCACGTCCGACAGCACGTCGAACACCTCGTCGAACGGCGCCTTCACGGTGAACTCGTAGCCCAGGTCGATGTCGACGCTCACGGCCATGGTCTTGCTCCTTGCAGATCTGGGGGTGGGGGTTCAGAAATCGGGCTCGCCGGCCCAGGGCAGCATCATCGTCAGCCAGGTGAGCTGCTCGAACTGCGGCTCGAAGCGGTCGATGATCTGCTGCGGCTCGGGGCAGAGCCGCTCGTCGGTGATGAGGCCGAACTGCACGCCACCGCCGTAGCTGAGGATGCTCACGCCCACGCCCACGTCGCCCGAGGCCGGCACCCAGAACATGGTCTGGCGCAGCGTGCTGCCGCAGAACTTGAGCGGCACCGCCGGGCCCGGCACGTTGGTCATCACGGCCGTGGTCTTCTTGGCGAACAGGCCCAGCACGGCGTCCTGCACGGGCTTGATGAACAGGCCGCTGACCGAGAGCACGGCAAAGGCCAGCAGCGGCTGGTAGCTGCCCTTCATGTCGGCCATGCGGCGGTGCACGGCGTACACACGCTCGATGGGGTTGGCGATGCCCACCGGCAGCACCAGCGGCGCCAGGCCGAAGCGGTTGCCCAGCTGCCAGGCCTTGTCCAGCGGGCGCAGGTTCACCGGCACCATGGCGCGGATCTCCTTGCCGGCTGGATCCTGCCCCTGGTCGGCCAGCCAGCTGCCGATGGCGCCGGCGGCGCAGGCCAGCAGCACGTCGTTGACGGTGCAGCCCAGCCCCTTGCCGATGGCCTTGACCTGCTCCAGCGGGATGGGCTCGCCCCAGGCCACGACCTTGCGGCCCACGGGCTTGCCCTTGAGCAGCGTGGGCGAGTCGTCGGGCATGAGCGCGAGGGCCGCGACGTCCTGCGCCACCTGCAGGCCGCTCTTGGCCATGCCCATGCTCGAGAGCAGCGGCTGCGCCGGGTTGGCCAGCACCTCCATGCTCTTGCCCACGCCGCTGCCATACATGCCGATGGCCTTGATGGTGAGGTCGGTCAGCGGCTTGAGCACGGCGTCGGCCAGCCAGTCGGGCTCGGCGCTTTCGTCGGCCGCGGCCTTGCGGCGGCGCTTGGGCGGGTCGGTGCCGCCGTCGGTGATGCTGAGCATCACGCTGATGAGCGCGATGCCGTCGCCGATGCAGTGGTGGATGCGCGCCACGAGGGCACTGCCGCCTTCGTAGGTCTCCACCAGGTGCATCTGCCACAGCGGGCGGTTCGCATCCAGCGGCGTGATGGCCAACTCGCCGCAGGCACGCTGCAGCGCGTGGCGCTCGCTTTCGCCGCGCTGCGGCTTCAGCGCCATGGGCACCACGTGCTCGGTGATGTCGAAGGCCTCGTCGTCCACCCAACTGGCGCCCATGGCATCGGCCACGGCCTTCTGGCGGAAGCGGTCGTACTGCAGCAGCTTGGCCTGGATGCGCTCGCGCAGGGCCTCCAGCGTGACGGCCGGCGTGAGCAGCCACACGCCAACGATCATCATGAGGTTGACGTCGTTGTCCATGCGCAGCCAGGCGGTGTCCACACGCGACATGCGCTCGGCGCGCGGGCCGGCGGCGTGGGGGCTGGTCTGCGCCGCGCTCGCGACGCCGTTCATCGGGTTTCTCCTGGGCAACGGGCGCAGCTCGGCGCGCCGGAGCGGGCGACGATGCTGTGTAGCATCGCCAGCGTCAAGCTCAGACTCTCCCGGGTGCACACACCATGGCCAACCTCAAAGCCGCGTTCGAAGCCGCCGTCGCCGCCAGCAAGCAGCTGCCGGAGAAGCCCGACAACATGACGCTGCTGAAGATCTACTCGCTGTACAAGCAGGCCACCGAGGGCGATGTCGAGGGCAAGCGCCCCGGCTTCACCGACATGGTGGGCCGCGCCAAGTACGACGCCTGGGCGGCCGTCAAGGGCAAGGGCTCGGACGAGGCGATGCAGGAATACATCGACCTCATCGAGTCGCTCAAGTAAGCCTCAGCTCTTGCCGAGCGCCTTTTCGATGGCGCTCGTGATGCTGCCGCTGGTGGGGCCCGTCATGCTGCCCCAGTGCGCGATGGGCTTGCCGTCACGGCCCACGAGGTACTTGTTGAAGTTCCAGCTCGGCTGCTGGCCGGTGGCCTGCGCCAGCTGGCGGAAGATGGGCTGCGCATCGGCGCCGCGCACGGGGCCGGTGGCGAACATCGGGAACTTCACGCCGTAGGTGTTGAAGCAGACCTCGGCGGTCTTCTTCGCGTCGGCGGCTTCCTGCTTGAAGTCGCCGCTGGGAAAGCCCATCACCACCAGGCCACGCGCGGCGTACCGGGCGTTCAGCGCCTCCAGGCCCTCGAACTGCGACGTGAAGCCGCAGTAGCTGGCGGTGTTCACCACCAGCAGCACCTTGCCGGCGTACTGGCACAGGTTCTGGGGTTTGTCGTCCTGCAGGCGCGGCACGGTGTGCTGCAGCAGCGGCGGGCAGTTGGCAGGCGCGGGCGCGGCGCCGTTGCCCTGCGCGGCCGCGGGCGCGGCGGCCCCATACAGGGTGGCGGTCAGCACCAGGGCCGGTGCGGCGGCAAGGAGGTGGGTGCGCTTCATGCGGCTCATTTTTTCGCCGCGGACTTGCGCGCGCCGGCCGCAGGGGCTTTGGCCGCCTTGGCGGGCTTGGCCGGCTGGGCCAGCAGCGCGTCGAGGTTCTTCGTGATCTCGCCCTCGATGGTCTTGGCAAAGGCGCCGAGCAGGAAACCCAGCTTGGCCTCGAGGTCGAAGTGATCGTCGGCCACGATGAGGCGGCCGCTGACGCCGCTGCGCGTGAACTCCACCGTGTCGCTGGTCTCGCCCTCGATCACGGTGCATTCCATGTCGAACTTGGCTTCGGCCTGCTCGGCCCATTGCCAGGCCACCTCGCGGGCGCGCTTCAGGCCGAGCGAATGGTCGCGGTGGATCTTGATGTCGGGCACGTGAGGGTCTCCGTGGGGCAGCAGGTGGGCAGGTGGTCAGGGTGGCGCACCCAGCCGCGCGCGGCGTTCGGCGCGCGGCAGCGGGGCCAGGGCACGCACCTCGGTGTGGAAGCGGGCGAAGTCACGGCCCGAGGCCTCGAACAGGCGCTCGAAGGCGGGCACGAAGTCGTTGTAGGCGCCCATCACCGCGAAGGCGGCATTGTTGGCGCGCGCGAACCAGCCGTCGTAGCCGGCAAAACCCGCGAGCGGGCTGGTGGGGTCGGCCTTCACGGCCTCGTAGGCCTGGCGCAGGCGCGCCATCACCTCGGCCTTGGCCACGCGCATCGCCTCGGGCGGCTGGCCGCTGCGGTAGAGGGCGTCGAGCTCGGCGCGCCAGGGCTGCACGAAGGCGCGGAAGGCCGCCGCGCGCGCCAGGCGCTGGGCGTCGGCGGCGCGCGCCTCGGGCGTGGCGTGGCGCTCCATCCAGAGGCGGCCGCCGATGCGCTCCACGGCCGTGGCGTAGCTTTCGTTGAAGGTGGTGTCGTCGTCGACGTAGACGACCTGGTGCGTGAGCTCGTGGAACATCAGGCGCGCGAGGTCCGCCTCGGTGCCGTTCACGAACGTGTTGAGCAGCGGGTCGCCGCCCATCCATTCGAGCTTGCCCAGCGTGCTGTAGGCCGGCACGCCGTAGACCATGACCTCGTAGCCCTCAGCGCGCAGCTCGGCGGCCAGCGCGTCGGCCCGGGCCTGGCTGTAGTAGCCGCGGTAGCCCACGCAGCCCACCACCGGGAAACACCAGGTCTTGAGCTGCAGGCTCAGCTCGGGCGCGGCCACCACGTTCCACACCACGGCGTTGCGGCCCAGGTCGGCGTAGCGGCGGTAGCTCTTGCCCTCGGGCAGCTTCAGCTCGGCCACGGCGAAATCGCGCATGCGCTGGCTGAGCTCGAGCCGCTCGCGCAGTGGCGCGGGCGTGGTGGGGTCGGCCAGCACCTCGGGCACGGGCCGCGCGCGCTGCATCAGCTCGAGGTGGCCGTTCACGGCCTGGGCGTAGTAGCCCACGGTGCTGCAGCCACCCAGCATCAGCGCCACCACGCCCATGGCCACAGCGCCCAGCAGGCCCAGCTTCACCAGCCGCCTCCGCCGCTCAGCAGGGTTGGACCTCGACCAGGCAGTCATAGAAGGCCGGCGCGCGGCCGATGTCGGTGAGGCGCTGGTGCGTGAGCTCGTTGACGTTGGTGCCGTTCAGGCCCATCTTGCGCCACCAGATGCCCAGGCCGTTGACGACACCGGGGCGCGCGGCGCCGTTGAGGTCGGCCTTGCAGACGTATTCGCCGCGGTCGTTGAACACCCGCACCGTGGCGCCCTGGGCGATGCCGCGCGCAGCGGCGTCCACGGGGTGCATCTCCAGGCGCGGCTCCTTCTCGGCGGCGCGCAGGCTTTCCACGTTGACGAAGCTGCTGTTGAGGAAGTGCCGCGCCGGCGGCGAGATCATGGCCAGCGGGTAACGCGCAGCCAGCTCGGGGGCCGACTGGGCGCTTTCGTAGCTGGGCACGAAGTCGGGCACGCCGAGGCCGGGTGCGTCCACCACCACCTTGCCACTGGGCGTGGCAAAGCCGCCGTCGGCAAACGGCGCCTCGGGCAGCTTCAGGCGGCTCCAGCCGCGCGCGTGCAGCTCGGCGGTGTCCACCACCGCGGGGTCGAAGGCGCCCAGGGCCATGGCCTCGTCGCTGTCGGCAAAACACGGCTCGTCGAAACCCATGCGCACGGCCAGGCGGCGGAAGACCTCGGCGTTGCTCAGCGCCTGCCCCAGCGGCGGCACGGCCGGGCGGTTGAGCATGGCGTAGGTGTGGCCGTAGGCCGAGTGCGCGTCCCAGTGCTCCAGCTGCGTGGTGGCGGGCAGCACGATGTCGGCGTGGTCGGCGGTGTCGGTCTGGAAGTGCTCGAGCACCACGGTGAAGAGGTCTTCGCGCGCGAAGCCATCGACGACCTTGCGGCTCTCGGGCGCCACCGCCACCGGGTTGCTGTTGTAGACGACGACGGCCTCGATCCTGGGGCCGAAGTCGCCGCCGCCCGGGTGGGTGAGCGCGTCGCCGATGGTGCTCATGTTGATGGTGCGCGGCCGGCGCGCGCCCAGCAGGTCGGGCCGCTGCAGCCAGGCGTCGCGCCGCGCGCCGCGGAAGCTGCCGCTGCTGCTGAGCAGCAGGCCGCCGGCCTGGTGGCGCCACGCGCCCGTCAGGCAGGGCAGCAGGGCCACCAGGCGCACGGCGTTGCCGCCGCCGCGCACACGCTGCATGCCGTAGTTCAGGCGGATGGCGGCGGGCGTGGTGTGCGCGTAGTCGCGCGCCAGGCCACGCACCTCGTCGGGGCTGATGCCGCAGACCGCCGCGGTGCGTTCGGGCGGCCAGGCCAGGGCCTTGTCGCGCAGCTGCTCCCAGCCGTCCACATGGCGCTCGAGGTAGTCGCGGTCGATCCAGCCGTGCGCGAACAGCTCGTGCATCAGGCCCAGGGCCAGCGCGCCGTCGGTGCCGGGCAGCAGGGCGATGTGCTGGTGGCACTTCTCGGCCGTCTCGGTGCGGCGCGGGTCGATGCACACCAGCTTCGCACCGGCGCGCTTGGCCTGCTGGGCGAAGGTCCAGAAGTGCAGGCTGCTCGTGATGGGGTTGCTGCCCCAGATGAGGATGAGCTTGCTGTCGACGAAGCGCTCCACCCGCATGCCCAGCTTGCCGCCGTAGGTGGCGGCCAGCGCCTCGCCGCCGGCGTTGGCGCAGATGGTGCGGTCCAGCAGGCTGGCGCCCAGGCGGTGGAAGAAGCGCGCCGCCATGCCGTCGCCCTGCACCAGGCCCATCGTGCCGGCGTAGCTGTAGGGCAGGATGGCCTCGGGGCTGCGGGCCGCGATGGCCGAAAGGCGCGTGGCGATGGTGTCGAGGGCCTCGTCCCAGCCGATGGGCTCGAAGCGGCCCTCGCCCTTGCGGCCCACGCGCTTCAGTGGCGTGAGCAGCCGCTGCGCGCTGTAGGTGCGTTCGGCATAACGGCTGACCTTGGTGCACAGCACACCGTGCGTGGGCGGGTGGCTGGGGTCGCCGGCCACGCGCACCACACGCTCGGCCCCGGGCGCACCGGCCACGCTGACGTGCAGCGCGCAGGTGTCGGGGCAGTCGTGCGGGCACACGGCCTGCACGGTGCGGGTGGGGGTGGCGGATTCCAGGGTCGGGCTCATGCGGGCACTGTGCCACAGCGGCCGGCCCCTCCCCTCGAAGGAGGGCATGCGGCTGGCGCCGGCCCCGGGCCGCCCCGGCGTGACGCTCGCCTGACGCTGCGCGGGCGACAGTGGGCGCGCAGGCCACGCCCCAGGCCCACCGCGAGGACGCCATGAACCCAGCCACCCACCCCTTCGACCACGGCCCGCCCCGCGGGCCCAGCCGCTGGCGCGGCCTGGCCGCCGCGCTGACGCTGGCCCTCGCCGCCTGCGGGGGCGGGGGTGGCGGCGACGCCGCCGCACCCGGCCCGGGCCCCGGCAGCGGCGGCGGGCGCCTCACGCCCTACACGCTGGACACCACCGCGCCGCCGATCAGCGTGTCGGTCGCCGCCGACAGCGGCCGCGCCGTCTCGCTCGATGTGCCGCTCGAAGGCGGCACGGTCCGCGCCACCGGCGCCGACGGCAGCGCCTACACGCTCATCGTGCCCGGCAACGCCCTGCTGGAGCCCGTGCGCATCACGCTGACGCCGGTGACCGAGGTGACCGGCCTGCCCGTGGGCGAGACGCCCCGCACTCGGCTGGGCGTGCAGATGGAGCCCAGCGGCCTGCGCTTCGTCAACGCCGCCACGCTGGTGATCGAGCCGGCGCCCGGCGCGGCCGTGCCGCTGGAACGCCAGCTCTTCGTCACCTGGGACGGCGACGGCCAGAAGCTGGCCTTTGCCGCGCCCGAGCCCACGGCGCAGATCCGCATCCAGGTGCTGCACTTCAGCGGCGTGGCCGTGGTGCGCAGCAAGGGCCTGGACGCCGACGTGGAGGCCGTGCGCAACCGCATCGGCGGCGACGCCGAGGGCGCGGCGCTGGACGCACTCATCGATGGCACGCTGCTGCAGGAGTGGGACGGCGAGGTCGTGCGCCCGCGCATCGCGGCCGCCGCCGGCAGCTGTGCCGCGGCGCGGCTGGCGCTGCAGACCATCCTGGGCCTGCGGCGCCAGCAGCAGCTGCTGGGCGTGGAAGACGTGGACTACCAGGCTGAGCTGAACGCCCTCATCCCGGTGGCGGCCGAGGTCTGCATGAAGGAGGAATTCCAGATCTGCCGCGACGAGCACGTGCTCACGCGCATCATCCCGGCCCGCATCGGGCTGGAGCGCCAGGCACAGCTGCTGGGCTACCCCGAGGGCAGCTTTGCCAGCGTGGACCGCTGCGTGAAGGGCTGCCTGCGCTTCGAGCTCGACTTCTTCTCCACCGCCGGCTTCGACACCGAGGTCTGGGACACCGACGAGGGCGTGCAGGCGCTGCGCGTGCGGCTGGAGCTCGACGGCCCCATCCTCCAGGGCGGCACCATCCGCGGCAGCACGGCGCTGCAGTCGATGTTCTTCGACGTGCGCAGTGCCGACGACTGCCTGCAGCCGGTGGAGCTCACGCGCATCGGCAGCAGCTTCGCGGTGGACGAGCTGGTGTTCGCCGCCAGCGGTGAGGCGGTGACGGAGTTCCGGCTCGAGATCAGCCCCGGGCTCACGGGCAGCAGCTTCAAGGTGCGCGACACCTGCAGCGATCCACCCGCCACTGGGCCGGCGCCGCTGCTGCTCAACCACGGCATGGCCTACGGCCCCGCGCGGGTGGTGACGGCCGACACGCCGGTGCAGGCCTGGAGCGTGCGCGACTGGACGCTGCAGCGCGGCAGTGCGGTGCTGGCCACCAAGGCCGAGCGCGTGGCCTACCAGGTGGACGCGCGCACCACGATGTACTACGACGACCGCTGGGAGCTGCGCCACGCGCCGCAGCTGTGAGGCCGGCCCGGCCGGCTAGGCCAGGCCCAGCTTGGCGCCCAGCATGGCCAGCGCGGCGTTCACCGCGTTCTGGCGGCGCCAGCCCTCGTGGTAGACGGCGTCCAGGTGCTCGGCCACCACCTGCTCGACGAAGGCCAGCCCCTGCCGCGCGGCGCTGCGCGCCTGGGCCTCGTCGCCCGCGGCCAGGGCGGTCTGGGCGAGCGTGAGCCAGACCTCGGCCGGCGTCATCTCCAGCGGGTGCACGGCCAGCAGCCAGTCGGCCGCGCGCTCGGCGGCGCGGTGGGCGCGCGCGGCGTCGCCCAGGGCCAGGCACACCTGCGCCAGGCGCACGTGCAGCGGCAGGGCGGCACCCGCGCTGGCCGCCAGCGTGGGCGAGGCCAGGGCCTGCTCCAGCAGCGGCAGCGCCTGCTCGTGCGGCAGCACCTGCGCCTGCACCAGGCGCAGGCGGCGCAGCATGCGCTGGCCGTCGCCGGCCGTCCAGGCCTGCTCGGCACCGGCCAGCAGGGCCTGGGCGCGCTCGGGCTGGCGCAGCGCGAGCGCCAGGCGCGCCTGCACCACGGCCATCACGGGTGAGGGGCCCCCGGGCAGCGCGGCGGCCTGCTCGAGCGCCTCGCGCGCCAGGTTGGGCCGGCCCAGCGCCAGCCACAGCGCAGCCAGCTGGCGCAGGCGGTCTTCCTGGCGGTGGTGCTGCTGGCCCTGGGCCAGGGCCTCGGCGCGCTCCAGGTGGGCCAGCGCCTCGCGGTAGCGGCAAAGGTTGCGCGCGCAGGCGCCCAGGCTGATGGCGAGCATGGCCTCGACCAGGCTGCCGCTGCCGGCCACGGCGCGCGCCGCGGCCAGGCGCTGCTCGTGGGCCAGCTGCACCTGGCCGCGCTCCTCGAGCGAGATCGACAGGTTGTTGAGCACGCGGGCGCGTGTGGTGGGGTCGGTCTGGCGCTCGGCGGCCTCCTGCAGGCAGGCGGCGGCCTCGAGGTGCAGGTCCATGTCCTGCAGCGTGAGGCCGAGGTTGTTGAGCACGGCCGGCAGCTGCGGCGCCACGTCGGGTGCGTCGGCCGGTGCGGCGCGCAGCAGCGCCAGCGCCTGCTGCAGCGTGGCGCGCGAGGGCGGCAGGCGCTCCTGCCGGCGCAGCAGCACGCCGTGCAGGTTGAGCAGCGCAGCACGCGGCGCCACGGGCGCGCCGTCGCCCAGGGCCATCACGCCCGCGGCGGCCTCGGCCTCGGCGGTGGCGAGATCGCCGCGCTCCAGCGCCTGCTCGGCGAGCTGCTTGTGCACGGCCGCGCGCTGCAGCGGCGTGTGCGCCAGGGCCCGCACGCGTGCGATGGCGGCCTGCAGCGCCGCGCCCGTGGTCTGCGTGCGCAGCGCGTTGGCGGCGGCCAGCGCGGCGTCGAAGGCAGCCTCGGGCTGACCCGCGGCGGCGTGCATCTCGGCCAGCTGGCCCCACAGGCGGGCGCTTTCGTTCACGTCGTAGGCGAGCGCCGCGGCCTCGGCGGCCTGCTGCAGGTGCGGCGCGGCGCGCGCCGGCTGGCCGGCGGCCAGCCAGTGCCGCGCCAGCGTGGCCGGCGCCGCGCCCGGGCGGGCCTGCAGGCGCTGCGCGAGCTCGCCGTGCAGGTGGCGGGCGATGGGCGCGGGCACCGAGCCCAGCGCGGCCTCGAACACCAGGTCGTGCGCAAAGGCCTGCTCGCGCAGCACACCCGCGGCCTCGAGCTCCGCCCAGGCGTCGGCCAGGGCCAGCGCCGGTGTGGCCAGCACTTCGCTGGCCAGGGCGATGTCGAAGTCGCGGCCGGCCAGCGCGGCGCAGCGCGCCAGGGCCAGGGCCGGTGGCGAGAGCTGCGCGAGGCGGCGCTCGATCAGGCGCGTCACGGACTGCGGCCGCGCGAGTTCGCCCGCCGGGCCCACGCCCTGCTTGAGTGTCTCGAGCACGAACAGCGGGTTGCCGCCGGTGCGCCGGTGCAGGGCCGGGGCCAGGCGCGCGCCGTCCAGGCCGGGCAGGCCCAGCGAATCCACCAGCTCGGCCAGCGCCGGCTCGGCCAGCGGCGCCAGGGGCACGGCGTGCAGGCGCAGGCTGTCCTGCAGCGCGTCGTGCAGCTGGTGCAGCGCGCCGCCGGGCTCGGCCGGGCGGTAGCCCAGGGCCCAGGCCGGGCCAGGGCCGGGTTCCTCGAGCAGGCCCTGCAGCAGCTGCAGGCTGGCGCCGTCGGCGAAGTGCAGGTCGTCCAGGGCCACAACGGCCAGGCCCCGCTGGTGCAACAGCCACTGCTGCAGGGCCTGCTGCAGCTGGCCGCGGCTGGCGGGGCGGGCCGGCTCGGCCAGGGCAGCGCCGGGGCCGGCCGCGATGGCGGCCAGCACGGGCGGGGGCGGCACGGCCGCGGCGGGCGCCACGGCGCGGCCCGCCGCCAGCGGCTGCGGCTCGGCGCGCAGCAGCCGCGCCAGGGTGGACCAGGGCACGCCCGCATCACCCGGCCGCGCCGACACCTGCAGGGTCACACGGCCGGCCGCGCGCTGCGGCACCAGGTGCTGCAGCAGCCGCGTCTTGCCCATGCCGGCCTCGGCCACCAGGGCGACGATCCGTCCCTGCGCCCAGGCGGCGTGGGCGGCGGCGGTTTCGGCCTCGCGGCCCACCAGGCGGGGCGGGCGCAGCAGGGCCAGCGGGAGGCCGCCGCCGGGGGGCGCCGCGGCCGCCACCGCCGCCGCAGCCGGCAGCGCCAGGGGCCGCGGCGCGCCCGGGGCGGCGGCCTCGAGCAGCTGGCGCAGGGCCTGGGTCTCGGACGCGGGGGCCACGTCGAAGGCGCGGCGCAGCATCTGCTCGCAGCGCTGGTAGGCGGCGCGTGCCGCGGCGGCGTCGCCCAGCAGGTAGTGGCGGCGCACGAGCTCGCGGTGCGCGGCTTCCAGCTCGGGCTCGGCCAGCACCCACTGCTGGGCCAGGCGCAGCGCGGCGGTGGCGTCGCCGGCCTGCTCGGCCTGCTGCACACGCTGCAGCCACTGCGCCTGGCGCTGGCTGCGGCGGCGGTCGCGCTCGCCGTGCAGCCAGTCGGCCAGGGCACCGGCGGCGGGGGGTTTCTCGCCGTGCAGCAGGGTGTCGGCTTCGGCCAGGCCGTGCAGCACGCCCTCGGCCAGGGCCAGCACGGCCTGCCCCGCCACCAGTTCCACACCGGCCTGGCGGCGCAGGCTGTACAGGCGCTGGCGCAGCGCGGCGCGCGCGGCGGCGGGCTCGCTGTCGGGCCACAGCAGCTCGGCCATGCGGGCGCGGGGCGTGGGGCCCTGCAGCGCCAGCCAGGCCAGCATCAGCGCGTCGGCCGCCATCAGCGGCACACGCTGCGCGCCGTGCTGCAGCTCGGGGCGGGTGGCCAGGTGGAGCCGGATCTCGGGCATGGCGGCAAGCTTAGTGCGGGCAACGTCATGCCGGCGTCAGGGCCGGGGCGGCGCGTAAACTGGTTCTTACCCACTGGGAGCTGTGCGCATGAACCTGATCGAACCCATCCTGGCCGACACGGCCGAGATCACCCGGATCCGCCGCGACATCCACGCCCACCCGGAGCTGTGCTTCCAGGAAGAGCGCACGGCCGACGTCATCGCCAAGGCCCTCACCGACTGGGGCATCCCCATCCACCGCGGCCTGGGCAAGACGGGCGTGGTGGGCATCGTGAAGGCCGGCACCAGCGAGCGCGCCGTGGGCCTGCGCGCCGACATCGACGCGCTGCCGATGACCGAGCACAACCACTTCCCGCACGCCAGCCGCCACCCCGGCAAGATGCACGCCTGCGGCCACGACGGCCACACCGCCATGCTGCTGGCCGCGGCCAAGCACCTGAGCAAACACCGCAATTTCGACGGCACGGTCTACCTGATCTTCCAGCCGGCCGAAGAAGGCGGTGGCGGTGCGCGCGAGATGATTAAGGACGGCCTGTTCGAGAAATTCCCGATGGAGGCCATCTTCGGCGCGCACAACTGGCCCGGCATGCCCGTGGGCATGGTGGGCGTGAACCCGGGCGCGATGATGGCCTCGAGCAACGGCTTCAAGGCCGTGATCCGCGGCAAGGGCAGCCACGCCGCGCTGCCGCACCTGGGCGTGGACCCGGTGCTCATCGCCTGCCAGACGGTGATGGCCTGGCAGACCATCCTCACGCGCAACCTCAAGCCCATCGACCCCGGCGTCATCAGCGCCACGATGATCCACACCGGCGAGGCCATCAACGTGGTGCCGGATTCGGCCGAGATCCGCGGCACGGTGCGCACCTTCAGCCTCGAGGTGCTGGACCTCATCGAACGCCGCATGCGCGAGATCGCCGAGGGCCTGGCGGCCAGCTTCGGCGCCACCTGCGAGTTCGAGTTCACGCGCGCCTACCCGCCCACGGTGAACCACGCGGCAGAGACCGAGTTCGTGCGCAAGACACTCGCGCAGGTGGTGGGCGAAGCCAACGTCGTGCCCTTCGAGCCCACCATGGGCGCCGAGGACTTCAGCTTCTTCCTGCAGGCCAAGCCCGGCTGCTACTTCACCTTCGGCAACGGCGACGGCACGCACCGCGAGGGCGGCCACGGCCTCGGCCCCTGCATGCTGCACAACCCGAGCTACGACTTCAACGACGAGCTCATCCCCGTGGGCGCGAGCTGCTGGGTGAAGCTGGCCGAAGCCTGGCTGGCGCCGAAGTGAGCGCCGCGCGCATGGACGCCGAAGCCTTCTTCGCGCAGAGCTACGCCGAGGCGCGGGCCAAGTTCGGGGCCGCCTGCGCCGCGGCCGGCCTGGCGGTGCACAGCCACGCCCACCCGCTGAAGGGCCGCGACGGCGAGGCCCTGGCCATGGACGTGGCGCGTGCCGGCCCGGCCGATGCGGCGCGTGTGCTGCTGGTGAGCAGCGCCTGCCACGGCGTGGAGGGCTACTGCGGCTCGGGCGTGCAGGGTGCGCTGCTCGCCGATGCCGGCTTTGCCGCCGCGGCGGGCGCCGCGGGTGTGGCGGTGCTCTACGTGCACGCGCTCAACCCCTACGGCTTTTCGTGGTGGCGCCGCGTGACACACGAAAACGTCGACCTCAACCGCAACGGCCTCGACTACGACACGCTCGCCGAGCTGCCCGCCAACCCGGCCTACGACGCCATCGCCGCGGCCGCCGTGCCCGCCACCTGGCCGCCCTTGCCCGAGAACGAGGCCGTGCTCGCGGCCTACGCGGCGCAGCACGGGCCCAAGGGCCTGCAGGCCGCCGTGACGGGCGGCCAGTACCGCCACCCGCAGGGCCTGTTCTTCGGCGGCACCGCAGCCACCTGGAGCGCCCGCACCTTTGCCGCCGTGCTGCGCGAACACGCCACGCGCTGCACGCGCCTGGGCTGGATCGACCTGCACACCGGCCTCGGCCCGCAGGGCCATGGCGAGAAGATCTGGGGCGGTCACGACGACGCCGCGGCCATCGCGCGCGCCCGCGCCTGGTGGGGCGCCGAGGTCACGTCCATGTACGACGGCTCGTCCAGCAGCGCGCGGCTGCAGGGCCTGCTCACCGAGCTGGCCTACCGCCACTGCCCGCAGGCCGAGATCACGCCCATGGCGCTGGAGTACGGCACCGAACCCACCGACGAGGTGATCACCTGCCTGCGCGCCGAGCAGTGGCTCGAGCTGCACCCCGAGGCCGATGCCACCACGCGCACGGCCATCAAGCGCCGCTTCCGCGACGCCTTCTACACCGACACGCCGGCCTGGAAGCAGGCCATCGTGGCGCAGGGCGTGGCCGCGGCGCACCAGGCCATACAGGGCCTGGCCGCCTGATCAGGGCGTGCCCAGGAACAGGTAGGCGTTGTAGGCCCCGCCGCTGGCGCGCCCCAGGCCCACGAACACCGAGCCCAGCGGCGTTTCGCCGCCCACGTACAGTGCCGCGCCGCGCAGCAGGCCCTCGCGCTTCTGCCGCGTGTAGGGCTCGCCCACGCGCCCGGCCTCCAGCGCCAGGCCCAGGCGCATGTCGCCGCGCAGGCCCAGCGGCAGGCGGCCGATGATGCGTTCGGCGCGCACATGGCCATAGGCCACGTGGTCGCCGATGAGCTGCCCGGCCGCAAAGCCCGTGAGGTTGAGGAAGCCCCCCAGGCGCGCGGCCTCCGACAGCGGCAGCGTGCCGTCGGTGCCCGCCGTCCAGGTGGCGCGGCCGGCCAGCACCCAGTCGCCCCAGGGCGCGGCGGCGCGGCCCTCGGCGTGCACACGGCGCCAGCCGCTGCGCTCGTCGGCACGCCATTGCGCCTGCAGGGCCCAGCCGCTGCGCGGGAAATACAGGCGGTCGAGGCGGTCGAGATCGAAGCCCAGCACCCAGCCGCCCAGGCGCGGCTCGGGCAGGTTGGCAAACACGTCGATCCCGGTCTCCAGCGAGCGCGTGGATTCGCCCGCCCAGCCCGCCAGCCGCAGCTGCCCCAGGCGCATGAAGTTCACGCCCAGGCCCAGCTCCACGCGTGAGCGCGAGCTGCGGTACTCGGCGATGCGCTGCTCGAGGAAGAAGTAGTCGCTGCGCTCGCGCCGGTACTCCACCAGCGCGTCGGCGAACCAGCGCTGGGCCGGGTCCAGCGGCTGCACGAACTCGGCCTGGATGCCGGTGGAGTCACCCAGTTCGGCGGCCAGCAGCAGCTCGGCGCCCAGCGGGTTGAGCCAGGTGCGCTGCAGCGCCGCGCGCAGCTGGTAGCGCGAGCCCTGGTTGAGCGTGCTCTGCAGCTGCAGGCCCAGGCGCAGGTAGTCGGGGCCCCAGGCCTTTTCGGTGGGCAGCAGGCGCAGCACGGTGCGGTCGCCCTCGGGCGTGTGCTCGCGCAGCACGGTGTAGTCCAGGCGCTCGTAGTGCCCGTCGCCATAGGCGCGCTCGAGGTCGGTGGCCAGCGTCGCGGCGTCCAGCGGCGCGCCGGCGCGCTGGCGCACATGGCGCAGCAGCAGCTCGGGCGCCACACGCTGCAGGCCCAGCACCTCGATGCGGTCCACGCGCGGCACGTCCAGCTCGGGCACCCGCGCGGCGCGCCGCCAGGCGGCCCAGGCGCGCTCGTCCACGGCCAGGGCCGCGAGCGTGGCCTCGTGCACACGCATGGCGGCGCGGCCGCGTTCGGCGGCCTCGTCGTGGCGCGCGAAGTCGGCCGCGGTGATGTCGCCCAGCTCGGGGCGCACGAGCACGTCGCGCGGCGTGATCTGGGCCAGCGAGGCGCCCACGTTCTGCTCGGTGAGCAGGGCCACCATCTGGGCGGTGATGCTCAGCACGCCGGCGATCGAATCGGCCGGCAGCGGTGGCGAGCCCACGTTGACGGCGATCACCACCTCGGCGCCGCAGCGCTCGCGCAGCTCGCGCACGGGCAGGTTGTCCACCAGCCCGCCGTCCACCAGCTTGCGCCCGCGCCACGTGAAGGGCGCCAGCAGCCCGGGCACGGCCATGCTCGCGCGCATGGCCTCGGTGAGCGGGCCGTCGCGCATGACGACACGCTCGCCGGTGCCGATGTCGGTGGCGATGATGGACAGCGGGATCGGCAGCTTCTCGATCTGCGGCTCGCCGGTTTCGGCGCGCACCAGCGCGTTGAGGAAAAACTTGATGCGCTGGCCTTGCACGAGGGCCGGCGGCGAGACGGCGCCGCCGTTGACGATGCCGGTTTCGCTGCCGGGCAGGAAACGCTGGCGCAGGCGGCGCGCGCGCAGGTCGAGCTCGGCGTCGCCGGCGCCGTCGAGGAACATCTCGTTCCAGTCGGCCTCGGCCATGGCCTGGCGCATCTCGGCCGGGCTGCGGCCGGCCACCCAGGCGCCGGCCACGAGCGCGCCCATGCTGGTGCCGGCCACGCAGTGCACGGGCACCCGCAGGCGCTCGAGCTCCTCGAGCACGCCGATGTGCGCTGCACCCCGCGCACCCCCGCCGCCCAGCACGAGGCCGATGCGCGGGCCGGCGTCGGCGGCCTGCACGGCAGGCACCAGCGCCAGCAGCAGCGCCGCTGCCGCCAGCGCCGCGATGGAGCGCCTCACTGCATGAAGCCGATGGGCGTGCGGCGCGGGTTGCCGCCGGGCAGGTCGGCCGGCTCGATGTGGTCGCGGCCGGCCAGGCGCGCATTGCCGAAGCCCGTCATCCAGGCGCGGCGCATCTCGCGCGGGGCCATGCCGGCCAGCTGCTCGAGCACGGCCTCGGCGGGCTCTTCGCCGAAGCGGCGGCCCCACTCGTGCGCGCCACGGATCTGCCGGTACAGGCGCAGCGCGATCGCGCGCGCCGCGTCGGCATCGGGGGCCTCGATCTCGAACACGTTCATGCGGTTCAGGATGGGCTCGGGGATGGCGCGTTCGTCGTTGGCCGTGGCCACCCAGATGAGCTGGCTGGCGTCGATGGCGACCTCGGCAAACTCGTCGGTGAAGGCGCCGGCCGTGTCGTGCTCGAGCAGGCTGTAGAGCGAGCCCAGCGGGTCGTACGCGTGTTCGGCGCGCGCCTTGTCGATCTCGTCGACCACCATCACCGGGTTGGCGTAGGCGCCGTCCACCAGCGTCTCGAACACCTTGCCCGGGCGCGCGCCCTTCCACTGGCTGCTGGCGCCGCTGAGCACCCAGCCCGCGGTGAGGCTGCTCATGCTGATGAAGCCCAGGCCCGTGCCCAGCAGCTGCGCCAGCGCACGCGCGAAGTGCGTCTTGCCGATGCCCGGCGGGCCCAGCAGCAGCATGGGCGTGAGCTCCAGCGCATCCGGGCCGTCGTGGCACAGCGCGAGCTGGCGCTTGACGTCGTCGAGCACCGGGTGGAAGTTGGGCAGCTCGTCGTAGAGGTGCTCCATGGCCGGCAGGCCCGAGGGCTTGACCTGGAAGCGCTCGCCGCCTTTTTCGAGCATGCGCTCGTAGGTGGCGCGCAGCGTCTCGTGCTCGCGCGCGGGCAGCTTGTCCAGGCGCTTCTCGACGTCACCCAGGCGGTAGACCGAACGCAGACGCGCGATCGGCATGGCCTGGCAGGTGGACAGACCCCATGAAGGCTCGGCACTCATCCGTTGGGCTCCTCGGCAAGTGGCAGGGACGTTCGGTTCCAGTAGGGCACAAGCCTGCCACAAACAGAGGGCCGAGCAGGCCCGGGGTCACGGTGCATTTGTGCGCGCTCGTGTCGTGTGCACAGGCCCTGCATCGGGGGCGGCGCAGAGCAGCACTCGCGGCGGCGGGCTGCCAGCGGCGCCGGCCAGCATGCACCGCCCGGCGTGCGCCATCGGCAGGCCATCGGCTGGCGCCGCAGCTCGTCGCAGCGCCCTGGGCGCCGGCCCGCTGCGCGGCGACAGTGTGTCTCCGTGGCCCGGTTTCTCTTCCTGGTGCGCCCACCCCGGCGCGTGGGGCCACGGCACTCCTGAGCCTGGCCTGAGCGCGGGCACGTGGCCCCGGCAGCCGCCCCGCTGCCGGGGCATTTTTTTGCCCCGGCCCGGGGCCTAGACGCCGAGCGGCAGGCTCAGCTCCGCCGTCGTGCCCTGCCCCACCACGCTGCGCAGCGACAGGGCACCACCCAGGGCCTGCGCAAGCTGGCGCGAGATCACCAGGCCCAGCCCGCTGCCACCGACGCTGCCCTGCTCGTGCCCCAGGCGCTCAAAGGGCGTGAACAGGCGCTGCAGCTGCTCATCGTCCATGCCGGGACCGTCGTCGTGCACGCTCAGCACACAACGCTCGGGGCCGGCCAGCGCGGCGCGCAGCCACAGCCCGCCGCCGGGCCGGCCGTACTTGATGGCGTTGCCCGCCAGGTTGAGCAGGATCTGCCGCAGCGCGCGTTCGTCGCTGGCCAGCACCAGGGTGTCGTCCGCCTCCACGTGCACGGCCATCGCCGCGGCCTGGGCCAGCGGCGCCAGCATCTGCGCCACCGACTGCAGCAGCGGCAGCGCCTGCAGCCGCTCGATGCTCGGCTCGAAGCGGCCCTGCTCGATGCGCTGCAGCTCCAGCAGGTCGTCCACCAGGGCCAGCATGTGGCGGCCGGCCTCCACCATGTGGCCCAGGTAGGCGGCCTGCCGCCCTTCGGCCGCGAGCTCAGGCCGCAGCAGCTCGCCAAAACCGAGGATGGCGTTGAGCGGCGTGCGCAGTTCGTGGCTCACGCGCGAGAGGAAGGCGGTCTGCCGGCGGCCGGCCTCCTCGGCCACGGCGCGGGCTTCGCGCTCGCGCTGCAGCTGGCGGGCCGGGGTCACGTCGACCACGCAGCCCACGTGCAGACGGCTGCCCGCCGGTGCGCCTGCGGCCTGGGGCATGGGCCGGGCCTGGGCCCACACGGTGCGTTCGGGCGTGCCGGCGGTGGCGCGGATGCGGAACTCGGTCTGGTACACGGTCGAGTGGGCCACGTACGCGTACCAGCCGCGGGCCACCGCCGCCACGTCCTCGGGCAGCACGGCCTGGGCCCAGCCCGTGCCCTTGGCGGCCTCGGCATCGAGCTGCGTGAGGGCACGCCAGGCCGGGTTGGTGTACGTCACGGCGCCACTGTCGTCGGCCATGAAGATGCCCATGGGCGCGGCCTCGGCCAGGTCGCGGAAACGCTGCCCGAGCTCGCGCGTTTCGGTGACGTCGCGGATGAGCGCCAGCGTGCAGCCCTCGTCCATGGCCACGTAGCGGGCCTCGAACCAGCGCGTGCGGCCGTCACTGACGGCCAGCGCGTAGTGGTGCGACTGCGGCTGGCCGCTGCTGTGGGCCTGCGCGGACAAGCGCATCACCTCGTCGGCCAGTTCGGCCGCCACCGTGTCGCGCAGCGGGCGGCCCAGCTTCTCGCTCCAGGGGGCCGACAGCCCGGGGTGGGCCGGGTCGCTGACATCGAGGTAGCGGAAATGCGCGTCGTAGACCATCCAGAGGTCGGGAATGGCGGCGATCAGCGCCGCCAGCTTGGCGCGCGACGCGGCCAAGGCCCGCGTGGCGGCGTGGGTCGCCGTGACGTCCTGCTGGGCACCCTGCACTCCCACGACGGCGCCACCGGCGTCGCGCACGGCCTCGCCGACCACGCGCACCCAGCGCTGCGTGCCCTTCGCGCCCACGAAGGGCATCTCGAAGTCCAGCGGCTCGCCCTGCTCGATGCAGCGGCGCAGCTGCTCCTGCAGGCGGGCGTGGTGCTCGGCGGGGTAGAAGCGCACGGCCTCGGCCAGCGACGCGCGCGTGCCCGGCGGCACCTCGTGCAGGGCACAGACCTCGTCGGACCAGACCACGACGCCGGCGCGCAGGTCGAGCGTCCAGCCGCCGATCAGCGCCATGCGGCCGGCCACCTGCTGCAGCTCGCGCGAGCGCTGCTGGTCGAGCGCCAGCTGCTCGCGGCGCCCGGCGTCGATCACCGTCACGAGCCGGGCCCGCCGCCCCTGCCAGCGCACGGTGATGCCGCGCCAGTCGGCCGTCAGCTCGCGGCCATCGGCGGTGCGCTCGCGCCACACGGGCTGCTGCAGCAGGCTTCGCGGCAGCGCGGCCATGAACGCATGGGCTCGCGGCACCTCCTCGGGCATGAGCAGGTCGTCGCGCGTGAGGCGGGCGAAGGCCTCCGCCGTGTGGCCGTAACGCGCCAGGGCCGCGGCGTTGGCCCACAGCAGGCGCAGCGTCCCGATGTCGAACAGCCAGTGCGCGAGCGGGTGCTGCTCCAGCCAGGCATCGGGCTCGAAGCGCGGTTCGGCATAGGTGGCGTCCATGCTCACAGCGTACGCCCGCCGCGGAAGGCGCCGCGCCGGCCACGGCCACGCGGCGCCTGCGCCGCCACGGCCGCGAGCTGCGTGCCGGCGTGGGCGTGCGTGATGGCCAGGCCCAGCGCGTCGGCGGCGTCGGGCCCGGGCAGGCCGGGCAGCTGGAGCAGGCGCTGCACCATGGCCTGGATCTGCGCCTTGGCCGCCAGGCCGTGGCCGACCACCGACTTCTTCATCTGCAGCGCCGTGTACTCGGCCACCGGCAGCCCGGCCGTCACCAGCGCCGCCAGCGCGGCACCGCGCGCCTGGCCCAGCAGCAGCGTGCTCTGCGGGTTGACGTTGACGAACACGATCTCCACCACGGCCTGCTCGGGACCGTAGCGGCGCACGACCTCGTTGATGCCGTCGACGATGATCTTCAGCCGCGCGGGCAGGTCGCCGCGGGGTGCCTCGGCCGTGGCGATGGTGCCGCTGGCCACGTAGTGCAGGCGGTGGCCGTCGGTGTCGACCACGCCGAAGCCCGTGCGCTGCAGGCCGGGGTCGATGCCGAGCACGCGCATGGCTAGACCAGGTACCAGCGCACGAAGTGGAAGAACACCGGCGCCGCAAAACACAGCGGCGCCACACGGTCCAGCAGGCCCACGGCGCCGGTGACGGAGCTGCGGTTGCCCCAGTAGCGCACACCCGCGTCCTTCTTCAGCGCGCGCATCACCAGCTCGCCCAGCGAGCCGCAGCCCGCGGCCACCAGCGCCATCGCCGCGGCCTGCCAGGGGCCGGCCGGCGTGATCCAGAAGAGCGCCGCACCCACCAGCGCCGCCGCCGCCAGGCCCAGGCCGAAGGCGCGCCACGAGAAGCTGCGGTCGATCTGCCGCGCCACGGGGCGGCGGCGCAGGCGGCGGCTTGCCGTCTCCTGCACCAGCTGCGCCGCAGCCGTGACCATCACCAGGAAGAACAGCAGGAAGGCGCCGCGGTTGGCAAAGCCCGGCAGGTTCAGCAGCAGCAGCGCCGGCGCGTGGCTCAGGCCGTAGACGCAGACCATGATGCCCCACTGGATCTTGGCGTTGCGCTCCAGGAAGCGCTGCGGGTCACCGGCCAGCGCGCCGGCCACCGGGATGGCCAGGAACACGTACACGGGCACGAACACCGTGAACAGGTCGAAGGCGCGCGTGCCCACGATCACGTACTGCAGCGGCAGCGCCACGAAGAAGGCCAGGATCAGGCTGCGGTGGTCGCCGCGGCGCGTGTGCACCAGCGTGATGAACTCGCGCAGCGCCAGGAACGAGATGACGCCGAAGGCGATGGTGGCGCCCAGCGGCCCGCTCACCCAGGCCGCCCAGAACACCAGCGCGCCCAGCCACAGCGCGCGCAGGTCGTGGCGCAGGCGGCGGCGGCGGTCGCGCGCGTCTTCGTTGGGCTGCTCGCCGCTTTCGCGCCAGGTGAGCGCCACGATCACCGCGCTCAGCAGCACCAGCGCGCCGAACAGCACCAGGAACAGCAGGCCCACCTGCTGGTCGGTGTCCAGGCGGCGCAGCGCGGCCAGGGCTTCGATCATTCAGCCCCCGCTGCCGGCCGGGCGCAGGGCCACGACGGCGTCGCGCGCGCGCTCGAGGAAGGCGCGCTTGTCCTCGCCCTCGGCCAGCTGCAGCGGCGCGCCGAAGGTCACGGTGCACAGCACGGGCACGGGCACGACCTCGCCCTTGGGCATGACACGCTGCACGTTGTCGATCCACGCCGGCACCAGCTGCACGCCCGGGAACTGCTGCGCCAGGTGGAAGAGGCCGCTCTTGAAGGGCATGGGCTCGCCCTTGGCGCTGCGCGTGCCCTCGGGAAAGATCACCAGCGAGTCGCCCTGCTCCAGCGCGGCCACCAGCGGCTCCAGCGGGTCCTGGTCGGGGTTGGCGCCGGCGGCGTTTCTCGAACGGTCCACGTACACGGCGTGGAACACCTCGGTCGTGAGCCAGCGGCGGAAGCGGCTGCCGGCCCAGTAGTCGCGCGCCGCGATGGGCCGCGTGCGCGTGCGCAGCTCGTGTGGCAGCGCGGCCCAGATGAGCACCCAGTCGAGGTGGCTCTGGTGGTTGGCGAAGTAGATGCGCTGCTCGGCCATCGGCGGGCAGCCCTTCCAGTGGCCCTGCGCGCCCGTGACGAGCCGCGCGATGAAGGCCAGCAGGGCGCCGGTGATGGACGCGAGCGACATGCGCCGGATGCTAGCCCCGGCCGGGGCGGCGCTGCATCAGTGGCGGAAGTGCCGCGTGCCCGTGAACACCATGGCCACGTCGCGCTCGTCGGCCGCCGCGATGACCTCGTCGTCGCGCACGCTGCCACCGGGCTGGATGACGCAGGCCGCGCCTTCGTCGATGACGACATCCAGGCCGTCGCGGAACGGGAAGAAGGCGTCGCTGGCCACCGCCGAGCCGCTGAGCGACAGGCCCGCGGCATTGGCCTTCACGCGCGCGATGCGCGCGCTGTCGAGCCGGCTCATCTGGCCCGCGCCCACGCCCAGCGTCATGCCGCCGCCGCAGAAGACGATGGCGTTGCTCTTCACGAACTTGGCCACCTTCCAGGCGAACATCAGGTCGTCCATCTGCTGCGGCGTGGGCGCCTTCTTCGTGACGACGCGCAGTTCGGCGGCCATGACGTTCTTGTTGTCGGGCGACTGCAGCAAAAGGCCGCCGCCGATGCGCTTGCTGTCGATGGCGTTCACGCCGCTGCCTGCGGCCACTTCGAGCACCCGCAGGTTCTGCTTGGGCGCCAGCACGGCGGCCGCCTCGGGCGTGACGGCGGGCGCGATCATGACTTCGACGAACTGCTTGTTGTCGCCGATCTGGCGGGCCGTGGCTTCGTCGAGCGGGCGGTTGAAGGCGATGATGCCGCCGAAGGCCGAGGTGGGGTCGGTCTGCCAGGCCTTCTGGTAGGCCTCGGCCAGCGTGGCGCCCACGGCCACGCCGCAGGGGTTGGCGTGCTTGACGATCACGCAGGCGGGCACGTCGAAGCTGCGCACGCACTCCCAGGCGGCGTCGGCATCGGCGATGTTGTTGTAGCTCAGCGCCTTGCCCTGCAGCTGGCGGTAGCTGGCCAGCGTGCCCGGCGGCGGGCTGGCCTCGCGGTAAAAGGCCGCTGTCTGGTGCGGGTTCTCGCCGTAGCGCATGTCCTGCGCCTTCACGAACTGCGCCGTCCACACCGCGGGCCAGGGCTCGCGCGCGGGCACGGCGTGGCCGGCGTCCTCGGCACCCGGGGCCACGGCGCCCAGGTAGTTGGCGATCATGCCGTCGTAGGCCGCGGTGTGCGCGAACACCTTC
>Ga0209278_1000716_pt1 | contig 23512 bp, 2 predicted proteins | sample JI81BgreenDNA_FD_187504 | JGI IMG/M metagenome (GOLD analysis project Ga0209278, IMG submission 187504) | Wastewater effluent complex algal communities from Wisconsin, to seasonally profile nutrient transformation and Carbon sequestration -... | ecosystem: Engineered > WWTP > Effluent > Algae... | reverse complement strand
CCACAATCAAAGTTGGTAGAATCCAATGCTAGCGAAGCGATTCCGCAAGCATCTGTTGAGCCATTATTAATTTGACTTGGGGTGATACTCGCTTGACCATTAGCATCCAATTGAATAGTGATGTTTTGAGCTAGAGCTACTGGCGCAATGTTATCTTGAACTGTTACTGTGGCTGTTGCTGTTGAGCTGTTGCCGTTCACATCGGTCACCGTCAAGGTTACCGTGTTTGCACCTACTTCGCCACAATCAAAAGTGGTTGAATCCAACGCTAGTGAAGCGATTCCGCAAGCATCATTTGAACCATTATTAATTTGACTTGGGGTGATACTCGCTTGTCCGTTTGCATTGAGCTGGATGGTGATGTTTTGAGCTAGAGCTATAGGCGATATGTTATCTTGAACTGTTACTGTAGCTGTTGCTGTTGCGCTGTTGCCGTTTATATCTGTTACTGTCAAAACAACGGTGTTTGCTCCTACTTCGCCACAATCAAAATTGGTAGAGTCCAATGCTAGGGAAGCAATTCCACAAGCATCTGATGAAACATTATTGATTTGGCTTGGAGTGATTGAAGCTTGACCGACTGCATTGAGCTGGATGGTGATGTTTTGAGCTAAAGCGATTGGAGCCACATTGTCTTGAACTGTTACCGTAGCTGTGGCTGTTGAACTGTTGCCGTTGACATCGGTCACGGTCAAGGTCACGGTATTTGCACCTACTTCACCACAATCAAAATTGGTTGAATCCAAGGCAAGTGAAGCGATTCCGCAAGCATCTGATGAACCGTTGTTGATTTGGCTTGGAGTAATACTCGCTTGACCATTAGCATCCAATTGAACAGTGATGTTTTGAGCTTGGGCGATTGGCGCCACATTGTCTTGAACTGTTACGGTTGCTGTTGCTGTTGAGCTGTTGCCGTTCACGTCAGTCACAGTTAATACTACTGTGTTTGCTCCTACTTCACTACAATCAAAGTTGATTGAATCCAATGCTAGGGAAACGATTCCGCAAGCATCTGTTGAACCGTTATTGATTTGGCTTGTAGTGATGGAAGCTTGTCCGTTGGCATCCAATTGAATAGTGATGTTTTGAGTTTGAGCTATTGGAGCTACATTGTCTTGAACTGTTACTGTAGCTGTTGCTGTTGAGCTGTTGCCATTTAGGTCAGTCACAGTTAAAACAACGGTGTTTGGTCCTACTTCACCACAATCAAAAGTGGTAGAATCCAACACTAGGGAAGCAATTGCGCAAGCATCTGATGAACCATTGTTGATTTGACTTGGGGTGATACTCGCTTGGCCGTTGGCATCTAATTGAACAGTGATGTTTTGAGCATTAGCTATTGGCGCCACATTGTCTTGAACTGTAACTGTTGCTGTTGCGGTAGAACTATTGCCGTTTGCATCGGTCACCGTTAAGGTCACCGTATTTGCTCCTACTTCACCACAATCAAAATTGGTAGAATCCAACATTAAGGAAGCGATTCCGCAAGCGTCTGTTGAACCATCATTGATTTGGTTTGGAGCAATACTCGCTTGACCATTAGCATCCAATTGAACAGTAATGTTTTGAGTTTGAGCAATTGGAGCCACATTATCTTGAACAGTTACCGTAGCGGTTGCTGTTGAGCTGTTGCCGTTTACGTCAGTTACAGTTAATACAACTGTGTTTGCACCTACTTCACCACAATCAAAATTGGTAGAATCAAGTGTTATTGAAGCGATTCCGCACGCATCTGATGAGCCATTATTAATTTGACTTGGAGTAATTGAAGCTTGACCGTTTGCATCCAACTGAACTGTAATGTTTTGAGCTAAAGCTATTGGAGCCGCACTATCTTGAACAGTTACCGTAGCGGTTGCTGTTGAGCTGTTGCCGTTGACATCTGTCACAGTTAATACAACAGTGTTTGCACCAACTTCACCACAATCAAAAGTGGTTGAATCCAACGCTAGAGAAGCGATTCCGCAAGCATCTGAAGACCCATTATTAATTTGACTTGGAGTGATGTTCGCTTGGCCATTGGCATCCAGCTGAACAATGATATTTTGAGCCAGAGCTAGTGGCTTAATTGTATCAAGAATCGTTACAATAGCCGCAGCAGTATTCGAATTCCCATTGTTATCATATACTGTTAAAATCACAGTATTTGCACCAATGTTGTTGCATGTAAATGATGATGGACTAACGTTCATTGCATTTATACCGCAATTATCGCTTGATCCATTGTCGATTTGACCAGCCGAAGCACTAGCATTTCCTGCAGCATTCAAGTATAAGGTAACCGACTGAGCCACAACACTAGGCACAAGTGTATCTAAAATGTTTACCAAAACAGCACTCGAATCTAAGTTGCCATTAACATCTAATGCATTGAAATAGATTGTGTTGAAACCAATTGAATTGCAATCAAACAGTGTTTGACTTAAATAAGTAGAGGCTAAACCACAAGCATCAAATGTTCCATTGTTTACATCTGCTGCTGAAACTGTTACAGTACCATTAGTGGTTAAATAAGCTGCTATGTTTTGAGTAATTATTGTTGGTGCAACTGTATCAGAGGTAGCAACTACAACAGAGGCAGTATCAGCACAATTGAATGCATCAGTTACTGTTACCAAGTAGGTTCCAGCCGCAAGGTTTGTATTTACAGCTGAATTAAAGCCATTGCTCCAAGTAAACTGCAAAGTGCCAGTTCCACCTGTGGCTGAAGCTGAAACAGCACCATCATTTGCACTTGCACAACTCTCATTCAATGTCAAAGTTGCCGCTGCTATTAATTGGTTTGGCTGAGTAATTTCAATTGAATCTAGGGCTGTACATCCTTTTGAATCTGAAATGGTAACTCGGTAGGTTCCAATACTCAGGTTAGTGATCGTATCATTTGTGTTACCATTGCTCCACAGATAAGTATAAGGTGCAGCACCTCCCGATGCAACAACTGTTGAACTTGCATCATTTCCACCAAAGCAACTCACATTGTTTATGGTTTGCAAAGAAGCACTCAGTAAAACAGGATTGGCAACTTGAATTGAATCTTCAATAGTGCAACCATTTGCATCGGTCACAAGTACCGAATAGTCATCAGCTAGAGCATTGATTAAGGTATCATTAGTAGTGAGCAATGCGTCTGTCCATGCAAATGTATAAGGAGCAGTACCACCCGAAACTACTGCACGCACGCTGCCATCTGAACCTCCAAAACAAGATACTTCTTGAACTATTTCGGTAGAAAGCACCATTGATGCAGGTTGTGAAACCTCAATCGTATCTATTCTTTGACATCCGTTTCCATCGGTCACAGAAACGTAATACGTGCCTAAAGCAAGGCTGTCGGTATTGGATTGATTTTCACCATTGCTCCAACTGTAAGTATATGTTGGAATACCTCCGCTAACAATAGCCGAAACACTTCCATCTTGAAGTCCAAAACAGCTAATGTTATTGTCTAAAATTGCAGTAACGCTAAATGCAGGATAAGCTATAATTTGTTCGCTATCCACCGTTTCGCAATTGTTTTGATCGGTAATTGTTACAGTATAAGTATTTACAGCTAAACCACTGATTGAGTCGCCTGTAGCACCATTTGACCAAGCGTAAGTATAGGTTCCGCTAGGATTAAGCACTTCTAATTTTAATGTTGCATCCGCATCTGAATGACAGGTTGGAACAGTACGATTAAAGTCAATGTTTAACAAGTCAGGCTGGCTAATAGTATCGCTAAGTATTGTTAAGCAACCTCCTTGGTCGGTCACAGAAACTGTATAAACTCCAGCTGATTTGTTGGCAATGTTTTGGGTGATTTCGCCCGATGACCACGCAAAATTGTAACCAGGTGTTCCGCCACTCACGGTTAAGTTTATGCTTCCATTGGCATCATTTCTACAAACAGCATTAGTTGCAGCACTTGAAACCAAAATTCCATTGGCATTGCTCACATTTACTGTTGGCACTGCTGAGCAGCCATTTATATCTGTAATGCTAACGGTATAAGATCCAGCAGCAACAGTTGAAATATCTTGAGAAGTTGCACCATTACTCCACAAATAAGTGTACCCGCCTGCACCACCGATTGGAGTAATATCTACACTTCCGTTGTTGGCACCGCAATCTGGTTGAACTTGTAGGTTGCTCAACACAATTTCAGATGGTGAAGTAATAACCACTGAATCTTCTATTGATTGACCACCAGCATCGGTTACAGTAAGGTAATAGGTGCCGGCTGATGCAATCAAAGTGTCATCTGTTGAACCATTCGACCAAGCATAGGTAAATGGAGAAGCTCCACCGGAAACATGGGCAGTGGCAGAACCATCTGCACTTCCAAAGCAACTTTCATTCGAATTGAGTGTGATAGAAACCGAAGGATTACCGCATTGCTTGCCATTGTCATAGATTGTCCAACCCAATGAATTAATCATAAACTGACGTGCAGAATCACCTAAGCAATAGTTAGAGAATCCAGCATGAAATGATAGATTATTGGTGAGGTTTTGCGGAGCCCAACCTATTAAAGTGCTATCGTAATTTGAGGTTGAAAGAGAAACATAAGTAAACATGTTGGTTACGTTTGCCACCGATTCCATGTCCCATTCACCCAGATTTTGATCAAATACAAGGGCATTTTGAAACATTTCATTCATGTTGGTTACAGCGCTTACATCCCAATTCGAAATATCTTGATTGAAGTTTACTGCATTTTTGAACATTTGACGCATGCTGGTTACTGCGCCTGTTTGCCAATTTCCAATAGGCTTATTGAATGTTGAGGCATCGCTAAACAGGAATAACATAGTTGTAACCGAGTCCACATCCCAATTTTCGATGTCACCATTAAAATTATATGCCTGCGCAAACATACCTTGCATGTTTTTCACGCGAGAAACATCCCAAGAGTTTAAGTTAGCATTGAACGATTCAGCAGTGTTGAACATGTATAGCATGTTGGTTACTTTGCTTACATCCCAAGCATCTATGTTTTGATTAAACTGTTTGGCGTGCGCAAACATGCCTTCCATAGTTGATACCGCACCAACATTCCAACTCGAAATGTTTTGATTGAAAGAATCAGCATGGAAAAACATATTCTTCATGGTAACTACTGAACTTACATCCCACGATGATATGTTTGAATTAAAACTATTTGTGTTTGCAAACATTGATTCCATGGTTGTGGCACTGCTTACATTCCAAGTGTTTATATTAGTATTAAATAAATCTGCTCCTTCAAAAGTTGATTTGAAGTTTTGAACCGTTGAAACATTCCAATTAGACAGATCGGCATCTAAACTTTCGGCACCATAAAACATTGACTCCATGCTTGTTACTCCACTTAAATTTGGAATATCAGAAGCTGTTATATTGAAGAATTTGCAACCATTAAACATGTGCGCGCCACTTGTCAATTGAATGTTCCCCCATTGGCTTACTTCAAGTAATTTGAGTTTGTCCACCACCAAATGATTGAATTGCATGCTCCAACCTCTAAAGTTTCCTTTTATGAACACAGTGTAGGTACCTGTGTCGGCATATTGGTGAGTTACTTTTCCTTTTACACCAAAATCATCAAATATTCCATCGCCTTCCCAATCCACATCCCAGGTATAAGAAGTATTATTGAACGAAGGAATTGCAATGCTTGAATCATTTGTATTTCCGGTATTATAGGTTTTCCATTTTGAAATGAAGAAAGTAGATTGGTCTAATATTTCTCCCGATTGAACATAGACACAACCTGAAGTATCTGTAATGGTAACCGTATGAACACCCGCATTGAGCATAGTTGCTGTTTGGGTCGTTTCGTTGTTATCCCAAGTATAAGAGTATAGTGAAGTTGGATTTGTAAAGGTTACTCCTAGTGAACCATTATTGCAGGTATCGCAAGAAGCATGATTGCCAAAATTGACTGCCACGGCATCAAAACTTGGCACACACGGTGGCAATGAGTCTACATAAACAGTATCATAGGCAATGCAGCCATTGGCATTTGTAGCTGATAAGTAAAGCTGACCTAAATTAGTGGTTATAGCTGTGCTTGAATCTGAAATAATATTTTTTGAAATTTCATAACCATACAAGCCGCCTTCTGGTCCAATTTGATGCTTCAAAACAAAAATATTATTATTTGTTCCTGTTGCAACTTGGTGGTTCTGCCCCATAAACGCCCTTAATGTACCTCCAACTATATTCCAAGATGAAAAATCATTGGCAAATTCAACACAGAATATTTCTGTAACATTGATAGTTCCAACACACGCTAATAAATTTCCATTTGATTGTTCGGCCAACCTTACTTGTTGCATCGATTGTGTAGCAGGTGTAATTGTGGTAGTAGGTGCAATTGTGGTTTGGGTTTGCCATCCAGTAGCAGTCCATTTTTGTATCGTAAGATTGTTGCTTGAAATGTTTGCTGTAAAGATTTCATTGGTGCTCGATACAAAAACTTGACTCGTAAACGAAACATTTGCAGTCACCGAAACCCAATTTGTACCATTAAAGCTTAATATTTCTTTACCTGCGTTGGTTTTAAAAACCACCAATGGATTATTGTTCCACTCAAGCAATTGAATATCTGAAATTATTAGATTTTGAACAATAATTGGATCAGAGCCCACTAAAGACCATTGGCCGTTTTCGAATTTTCTTACTACCAATTCATCCGCTTCATCAGATAGAATGTAGGGAGTATTACCGATTGTATGAATAACAATGTCTGTTGTAAAACTAGATGTAATCGGCTGATTTCCTAAAGCTTGCCAAGTTGTTCCATTATAATAATCCACATTAGTTCCAGCTGCATTGGTATAAGCAATATGCGGAGTACCTGCATCTGAAACTGCTAGGCTATAAATGTTAGATATATTGCCACCAGGAGTAAAACTAGGTGAAATATCTTGCCATTGGTTATTTGTATACCGCTTTAGCTTAGGTGTTTGAGTAGTATTAGTTCCATACTTTACGTAGGGAGTATTGTTGAATACTTTTAAATCTATCCATCTGTTGTGGTCTGATGAAGTTTTTACGCTTGAAGTTTCTAATCTGCTATTTGTCAATAAATTCCATCCTTCTGAGTCGTACCATTCATATTGAACTCCAGCAACAGGATTTACTGAAAGCAGCACCGAATCTCCATTGGCCATATAAACTGTGTCACCTTGAAGGATATCCACAAAAAATGGAGCAGGCTCGGTAATGGTAGCTGAGGCTGATACTGCGCTTTGATTGGCAGAAGAAACAGTGACTGTATAGGTGCCTGCTGCTAAACCACTAAGGTTTTGAGTTGTACCGCCAAAGTTCCAAGCAAAAACAGGGTTTTCAAATCCGCAGTAAGACACTGTAATTGAGCCATTATTGAGACCGTTGCACGATATGTTGGTAGCAAATAATTCAACTTTTGCGGTATCGGTAATTGTTATGGTGTCTAAAACAGATGCGCAACCAAAAGGATTGGTAACCTGAGCAGCATACTCTCCAGACTTATTGATACTTATAGATGAACCATTGCCAATTGTCACCAAAGTATCTTGTCCAGCAATATTTTCAATTTCATACCAAACAACAGTATTTTCTGCAGCGGTATTAGCAAGTATTGTAATTGGATCGCCTATACAAACAATAGCTGTTGTAGCTGAAATACTATCACTATTTAAAATATCTACCGTTGGATATTGGGCAACTATTGCTTGTAAACCATCTGTAAATGCAACTCCGCTTCCAGTCAAACTTAATTCAATTGCATTGCTACCTGCGCTGCTTGCTGTATATGCAAACGAATCGGTAGTAGCTACAACAGCGTTGTTTAAAGTCCATTGCTGGTTGTATAGGTTGGCAGCATTGTAATTGGTAATGGTTGTGATAGTATCTATTTGAATAATATTGGTGCGCGTCATGGAGCCATGCAAAGCATTTGGGCCAATATCTTCTAAGAACTCACCTACTCCACCGCAAATTTGGTGGCCAGGATAAAACGCCAACATTTCAGAAATTTCAGTAGCGTCTGGTGCTGCTGTATACAACGCAAGTACTTCTGCTGCGGTTAGCGGCTTTTTGTAGAAAGCAATTTGGCTCATTTCTCCATTGAAGAAATTACTTGCAACAGCATCATCAAATTCTTGACCCAATGAAATTCTATCGCCTGCTGCAATTGACTGCCCATTGGTGTAAGTGTCTTTCAATACACCATCAATATATGTTTTGGTTTCGTTGGTAGTTTCGTTGTAGGTATAGCCTACGTGGTGCCAAATGCCATCGGTTACTACTGTGTTGGTTGTTTGAAAATTGGTGCCATCATAAGTATCCAAATCTTCATCTGTTTCAATTAATAAGTGTGTAACAGTTGCTGTACCGGGGTTATTGATACCAACCAATGCTTGAAAATCACCAGCAACGGTTGTGCTTTGTTTCATCCACAAGAAAATAGAACGATCTGTATTGATTAACGAATCGGTCAAAACATTCAGGTTTACGTAACCCTCATCGGCCTGTGTGAATTTTAAGTATTGCACATAGTTGTTGAAAGGAGCTGTGTAAGTTGCCGATTCACCAATACAGAATGTGTCATTTGCCAAAACACCTAAATCTGTTTCAAGGTAGTTTTTATTGAATTGTACAAATACCACTGAATCGAGGTTTTGAGCAGTTGATAATATTTCAAAGTACTCGCCTGATGCGCTGTAAATTCCTCCTGAAGGGGTTACAAAGTCTGTATTAGCGCAAGTGCGCAGAATTTCGCAGTTTTCATAAATCACATTCCCTTCTTTCCAGTTTGAAATGGTATCGGTAAGGGTAAAATTGATTAAAGTACCATTGGCAGCATTGGCTGTAAGGTTGTTTAATGTAGTCACTGCGCTATTGTTGGCAAAGAGCAAACCTTGATCGAATTGATAATAAGCAACCAAGCCCGATTCATTGCCTGTAAGGGCGCAATTCAGTTTATTGTTGATCTCAAGTGGAGTTCTTAGGTTGTTCCAAATGCGCACTTCATTGATGTCGCCTTTCCAAAAATCGCTGGCTGTTGTGCCATCAAATTCTTGCCCAATGCTCCATCTATCTGTAGCAACAAATGGGGTTGTTGAGGCAATAATTTTACCAATCATTTCGCCATCTACATAGCCTATGAAATGAGTGCCATCAAAACCCAAAGCCACATGGTGCCATTGGTTGTCCCTTAAATCACCTGAAGGAAAACCGTAATTAGTGCCATCAGCAACAAATTCAAGTACACCATCATCCAACAAAAAGTTTAAACGTGTTGTAGTGCTTGTGCCAGCTGCATTGATGCCAATTATATGATCATCTCCAGTTTGGGTGGGGTCAGCTTTTATCCAAGCTTCTAGTGTAAATTGAGTAGCTGCTCCAAATGCTGGCGCAACACCATTGATTGTAATATAATCGTTTGAACCATCAAAATTGAGTGCCGTTCCAACATTGTTTTTGACCTCAATGGTAATGGTGGCTGTATCGCAAACGCCTATTGGGTCGCAGGCGGCATATTGAAACTGCTGAAAACCGAAATAAGTAGGCGTAGCAATGTAGTACAGTGTATCACCTTTTAATGAACTTGGTCTAGCAGCAATGTAAGCCAAACCACTATCGGGCAAAGACAAAAGTGTAATGCTCATTTTGTTGTTGTCTGGTTCAGTATCGTTCAACAATGGAAACGCAATGAGTGTATCGCCTTTGAAAACGGAGTATGTATCGTCTAGTGCAATAGGTGCTCTATTTGCAGGCCCATTGTAAAGTACTGTAACAGTATCGGTGGTAGAACAACCGTACTCAGAAGTAACAGTTACAGCATAAGGCCCAGGGAATAAGCTGGATATTTGTTTTGAAGTTAGAGCTGATGCAATTAAACTATCGCCCGAAGAAAAATGATAGTCGAAAGAGATACCGTTCACGGCAGATACACTAGCGGTTATTTTACCGGTAGCACATGCAGCACAGGTAGCATTGGTTGCAGTTAAATTTACAGAAACAGAATCGAATACAATTTGGGTCACATAAACACTGTCGCAAGCATGCGAAGCAATAGATGCAATGGTATCGTATAAAATAGTATCGGTATAATAGGTTATGCCTTGATAAGTTACCGGATCTCCGCAGCTCGCAATAATGTTTCGGCTAGGATTAAAATTGTAACCAGAACTCGGGATAACATATACATCAAATTCATAGCTAATAAAATACAAATCATCTTTAAAAACTGCTGGCTTAGTTGATTGAGGCCTAACATCAATAACAAATTTTTCGGTTCTATCGCCATTAAATCTTGATATATCCTTTGAGCCTGCGCCTAAACCAAACAATTCATTTGCAAAGGGCACAGGCTCTTTTAAGCTAGTATTTAAAAGAACTATGGAGTCACCAATTATTTTTAGAATTGAACTAGAATTTGAAGACTGAAAGTATAAAAATCCATCATGTTCGATATAAGTTACATTACTGAAGTTGCCATTAGCTCCGCTTAATTCAATAAAATTAGTTCCATCAAATCTATACAGCTTAATGCCGTTCGAATCAGAATCGAGTTCAAGGTATAAGTTGCCCTGAAAAACATAAGGATTCTCCATTTCACCGGCTTTGATTTCAGCAACAACATTATTAGAATCAATACTCAAGAAAGAATAATTCAACTCAAATTCTGAATCTCCATTCGAGTCTACTACAATCTTTCCACTAATTGAGCCCTCAAGGTATAGCTTGTTGTTGTACACTACTAAACTTGCAGGTTTTCCAGAAAGCACATTACCTGCAGTAATAGGATCGTTTCCTGGTAGCAGATCAATAAACTGAAGTGTGTTGGTATTGGTATTTAGTACAAGAATTTCTTTGCCAACAGGGTTTGCGTCATTGCTGCTATCACCTGCTTTAAAATATACTCTATTGTTCACAACCTCATGGCCGGCATCAATTAAAAGTGTTCGCCCACTCAGCGTTATTTGCACAGGTGAAGCAGTACCTTGCTGAACCCAAATTTCAGTGCTAATGCTAGAACTTGCACCAGTTGAACGTCTTAAAATATATTTTTTATTGCCAAGAATTACTAAATCATTAATAACAGTGCCGCTGGTAAAGTTTGTAAGTTGAGTTTCATTATAATTTGCATCTAGTTTAAATAGATTAGCAGGTGTACCAGTGCTTGTTCTAGTGTAATAAAGTTCATTGTTTTCAACAGCCAACAATTTAAAAGTAGAGCTTAATCCACCTGGTGTTAGGTCTAAAGCAATTAAACTATCGCCATCATAAGCATACAGTTCTAAACCAATGTTTGGATTATGAGAAGAGATAAAAAACAATGCATTGTCTGTTTGAGCCACAAATGACCCTGTATTTACATCTGCTACTAGCTGCTCTTGGCTTGGAAATCTATATACTGTAAGAATGGTGTAATGCAGTGAATCGCAACCACTTGCAGCAGCATTATAAAAGGTATCAACGAGCGTTTGACTGCTTTCATAAATCTGCCCATTTAATGTGATTTGACCACAACTGTCTATGCGTGTTTCGCCTGTTGCAAAAGCAGGGAAAATAGTGAGGTTAAGTGTAATAATACTATCGCAGCCAGTGGCATTGGCATTTACAAGCGTATCCACATAAGTTCCACTTTGGGTATAAATAAATCCTGATGGTGCTGTATAACCACCACACGAATTGGTTGTGATGGTGCTAGAAGTAGGACTTCCGGTGCAAGGGTCAATTAATAATTCGGCTACGTTTGAAAAATACCCACAACCATTTGGGGTATTCACTTCTGCTAAAAATTTTCGGCCTTCATCGGCCAAAGTAGGATTGGTAATGGTAAGCTGGGCATTGGTTTGGCCTGTCAATTCATTCAAAACCAAATACTGATTTACTAATGCGTTATTGTCAGGTATTATTCTTAATGTATTAAAATCATCCGCTCTAATTATTTCATTTTGATCTGTTACAGAGACAAAATCGAAGCTTCGCCCATTGTTCTTGCTCAACGATAGCACACCAGAAAATTGTGCATAAAGTCCAGAAGAAGTCAAAATTATATTTGAAACTTCACTGCTTAATTTATTCGAAAGTTTTGTCCACGATCCGCCTGCATTGGTACTTACAACCAAATCATTATTTACTGCAATAAATACACTTGAGTCTTTTGCAGTGATGGCATCCATTCCGCTCACCGAAAAAGCAAAAGTTACCGGGGTGAAGTTAATACCATCTGTAGAGGTATAAAGCACATTGTTGGTCATTGCATACACAACGCCCGAAGCAACGGCAAGGTCTTTAATCTTGCTTGTTCCTACATTGGTAGTTATCCAATTGCTGCCTTGATTGGTAGATTTAGAGATGTTTCCATTTTCATCATAAGCATACAAAGCACCTTGCGCAGTATAAAATTGATTATCTGTAACTTGCAGGTAAGAAGAATACAAAAGTGGTGTAAATGTTTTTCCACTATCAGCAGAATATAACCTGACATGATAATCGAAACTTTCATCATAAAACAAATAAACCTCAGCACCATTCACTGCCATTTTATTGGGGCTTGGAGGATTATCAGCACCACCAGAATAGAAAAATCCGTAATCTTCTGCTATGTTTTTGCGCACTTCAGCAGCCCATTCAGCAGTTGTCATTCCTGAAGGACGAGAAGAAACTGTAGCAGCAGCAACACTGTCTGCATTGCGATATTCCCAAATGATACTATCGGGATAAATGGCTTCAAAAGTTTGTCCGTGATTGGCTGAATGATAGAAAAAATCATCTTCAATGCCATAGAAAATATGTCTTCCATTCACTGACGCATCAAAGGGGTCGTCTACAATTTTGGCTGAGGCTGAATCAGTTAATTCAAACCATTGGTAATTGCTTCCACTTTGAGCACCTACAGTAAATACTGCATTTACGCCTATGTTTTCAAAGCTATTTTCGGGTTGAAGCGTAATTCCTTGTGCAACTACATCTGTCCAGTTTTGTGTATAAGTAAACCCTTGTGCTGCATAAACAGCTTGGAAATTGTAGGAACCTGTTGCTCCTACACTAAACGAATTGCCTGTGAGTGCCGATCCGTTGAGGGTTGTTTTAATAGAATTTATAGTACTCGTAAAGTTTGATTGTGGAATGGCAACAAAAGCATTGCTGTTAATGCCCACATTTGATAGTTGAGCATGCAAACTAGATTTGAAATCGGTAATAGCAGTATTAGCGCCATTCACGTTTCTATAACCCGGATAAAAGCTAATCAAACTAGAGTCAGCTAGATCCACAGAGTTTTTGTATAAGGTGGCAACTTCTCCATTTGTTAAAGCCTTATTCCAAATGCCAATGTGCGACATAAAACCTTCAAAATGGTTTGATGTAGCTGCGGCATCATACTCTTGTGCGATAGAAATATAATCTCCCGCTGCAATGGCATGGTCTGTTGAAAAATTACCTATTTCAATGCCATCAACATACATAGATGTAGCATTGCTAACATCATTATAGGTGTAACCTACATGGTGCCATTGACCATCATGAATAGTTGTGTTGGGGTCATAAGTGCTAGCTCCATGATTTAGGCGAAGCTCGCCATTGGTTGCTACAAAAAGTGCACTTTCTATGTTTGTAGAACCACGGTTTACAGCCACCAACATTTGATCTTCAGTTTTTGTACCTGTAGGCACTTTCACCCACATAAATATTGATCGGTTTGAGCCAGCCAATGCAGAGCTTAAGTTATCCAACACTATAAAATCTTGGTCGGTTCTATTAAACTCTAGTGCCGGAACAGCCTCGTTGCTAAAACTGCGCTGAATGATTTCGCCTTCGCAAGCATTTTGCCCTAGAATGGCGTTGGCTACAATTTCTTGATAGGCTATTTCTACATCATAGCGATAAATAGACGTACCAACAGTGTCTGCATAAATACCTGTTGCAGTAACTGCGCTGCCGCCATTTAGGCTATAAGAATTTGAATTGGTTACCAATGCATAAGAAGAAGTACAACCAGCAACTGGCCCATTTGAACTTATCCAGTTGGAGGTAGCACCCGTAAGTGCAAATCCGGTTAAAGTACCATTGTATGCATTTGAGCCCCAATCTGTAAGAGTAGTTTGGCCGCTGTTTGCAGCACCTGCCACCGCCTGATTAAAAGTGTAGTAATAAACCAGATTATCTTCAGCTCCAGACAGTTCGCACAAATAGGCATTGGCTATTTCTGAGTCAGTCCTTATGTCGCTCCAAATGCGCACTTCATCAATAGCTCCTTTAAAGAAATCGCTAGGAGAACTATCCCACTCTTGGCCAATGCTCCAACGATTGGTAGCGCCAAAAGAAACTGCTCCTACCCTATCAATCTTCACCAAGCGACCATCTATGTATAACTTTAAAAGCTGATTGTCATAAGAAAAAGCCACATGGTGCCACTGATTGTCTCTAAGGTTGCTGCCTCCTGCGTATTCATACGAATCGGTGCCATCATTAAAGCTCAATAATCCATCAGCCAAGCGAAACAACAAAATAGTACCTGTGCTAGATGTATTTACGGCCAAAATATGGTCGGTACCTGTTTGTGTAGGATCTGCTTTTATCCATGCTTCTACAGTAAGTTGATTGGCCCCAACAAAACTTGCGGCATTTCCATTTATGGCTACATAATCATTTGTGCCATCAAAGTTTAAGGCATTCTGAGGGATTCCGGCTCCAGAAATTACAAATTTGAAAGGCGAATTAAAATCATTGCTAACTATAGTAATGGTATCGATATAAACTTGTTCTGCAAGTGGAGCAAATCCTACTTCAAATTCAAGAGTATCGCCAGGAATTAAAAAACTAACTGTGGGCTGATTAAGAAAAGTGAATAGTGTAGCATTTGATAACTGAACAATTGGATTTGTTAAGAAATTGATGGTATCAGTTCCTGTATTTATAAGTTGGAAAGTTTTAGAAAATGAACTTTGGTTTGCAATACCAGCTCCAATAAATGTATTGTTTGAAGAGCTTGCTGCAATACTTCCATTGGATATTGAAGTATTATTTCCCATTACTTCTAAAACGCCAAAAGCACCATAGCCAATTAGGGTAATATCATTTACCGAAGCATTGGAGCCAGAGCTATACATCATTCTAAGGGTGCTTTGATTCAAACCTGCTTGAACGGGTGTAAAAGCAACTTGCACAAGAACCGAATCGTTGGGATGTAATGTATCAGGAAAACTATTCAGAATGGTAAAATGGCTTGAGTCGCCTTGAGTAATAAAATTAGAATCAAGTATGTAAGTAACATTCTGATTATTTGTAAAGTAAAATGAGCTAGTGTCAGTGTTTATTCCATTGGCCTCGAGCGTATTGAAGTTTAATGAGTCGGGAGTTGATAAGCCTAATGTGTATGTTACAACGAGCATAGGATGAATTGCAGCGTTGCTATTATTTCTAGTAGCAAATTGCTTTGTACCAGTAGCTGATGAAGCTGGATCTTCTGCAAGTCTAATACCATAATTTGGCAAACTGTCTGAAATCCAAAGTGCAGCATAAGATGTAACATCCCAAGTTACCCAACCGGGAGTGTCACCTAAAGTAACATTGTCACTACTAGCGATTTCAGAATAAATCCCAGGTTGCGTCATAAAGGTTATTCCATTGCCAGTTTGAGAACCATCAATACCAACGCCAGTTCCTTCACTCCATGAAAACTTTATTAGTCTTGTATGTAAAGTTTTGTTTGAAGTACCGTTTCTTACACCTGAAAAATATAAAGAACAAACCGCAGATTGAACAATTGCACCAGCGGGAATATTTGATAGGTCGAATTGAACAAAAATGCTTTTTTTGTCGCCTCCAGTTCCATTGAACTTTCCCGCCTCCATAAGTGAGTTTGCGCCATTATTACTATTAATATGATCTACATACTGACTTATGTGAGCGTCTTTTGAAGCAGGACAAATTGTAGTAATTTGAGCATAGCCTGTAAATCCACTCAATAATAGCAACATTAATAAGGTATATAAATTCCTTGGTAAGACAAAACAATTTGCCATTTGAAGTAAATTATAAATCCAAACACCTTGCTTTTGAAAAAAGCCTGACAAAGAAGGTTTACATGATTTAATTAAAATTGCAACAACCTGATTTGCGAGTTGGGTAAAAAATTTCATAGTACACCGATTTATTAATCAGCATAAAAAAACGAATGCAAAAAAACCTACTGAAATTTATGTTCTGAGCAATCAATACAAAGTTCTGAATGCTCCAAACTTGTAATTTAAAGAATAAATGCTTTTGAAAAATTTGAAAGGATTGAAAATGTTTTTAACTCACTACATTGAGTTTACAAGCTGCATCAATTCTTCACGATGTGTTTTTGAAATGGGCACTGAATGTTTATGTACAATAACCTCAAAACTATTGATTGCATCTAAGAAATTAAGATTAATAGCAAAACTGCGATGGGTTCTAAAAAATTGATTCGGTAACTTATTTAGAAACTCACCTAATGAATTTCTAACCAGATGTTTATTTCCATTATTTGTATAAATCTCAATATACACATGCTGGCTTTGAATGTAAACTATATCATCGAATTTTACTTTATGAAAAAGATGTTTGTTTTTGATAAAAATTGCATCCGAAATTTTTTGAGATGGAAGCAATTCATGTGGTTCTTTTTCAAAATTTGAAATAGCAAGCTCAATGCTGCTGTAAAGGTCGTGTACATTAAAAGGCTTCACTAAATAAGCCGATGGTTTTGTTGCAACAGCTTCGTTTATTGTTTTTTTATCAGTATTAGAGGTAAGAAAAATGATAGGAATTATTATTTCTGAATTGATGTAGCGTGCAATATCGATACCACTTTTTTCACCTTCAATTTGTATATCTAGCATTGCTAAATCAAATTGATTATTTTGTAATTCGTTAATCGCTTCATCATAGGAAGTGGCAATTACCGGAACTTCATAGCCTAGCTCTTCAAGTAGTTCCTGAAGATCCATGGCAATCACAATTTCATCTTCTACTACTAAAATTTTAAGCTTATTCATTTCTTTTGGGTATTGAAGATAATCAAAAACTAATGTAATTAATTTTTCAAAGCAATAGGCTTTACCATTAATTGTTATTCATTTGGAAACATAAGCGTAAAACATCCGCCATTTTCAAATCTGTAATTTAATTGACCTTTTAGTTGGCGGCACAAATTATTTACTAACCTCAATCCCAAAGATTTTGCTTTTTTTATGTCGAAATCATTGGGCAAACCATTTCCGCTGTCCCAAACTGTTAACTCTGTATTCTTATCAATTGTTTTTAATCTAACAATCAGCTTGTTTTTTTTATCCTTTTCAAAAGCATATTTAAAGCAATTAGCTATTAATTCTGTGGCAATGAGTCCAAGTGGGATGGCTTTTTCAAAATCAATATTCAATTGTTCATCTACCTCTACAATTTTTTCTATTTTAATAGCAGAAGAATTAAGATCGTCAATAAACTGAACTAATTGATGGAAATAAGATTGCATATCAACTACAGAAAAAGTTTCTCCCTGATAAAGCAATTGATGAATTAATGCCATAGATTTTACGCGGGCTTGACCCTCAGCAATAGCATCTTTTGCTATCTGGTTTTCAGTTGCTCTTGCTTGCATTTGCAATAAGCTTGACACTACTTGTAAATTATTTTTAACCCTATGGTGAATTTCTTTTAATAACAATTCTTTATCAGCATTTTGCGCTGTAATTGTCTCGTTTTTTTGAACCAGCTCATTATTTATAACTTGTATTTGAGCTTTTGATTTTTTATTTTGGACATAAGCAAAAACTACAACACATAAGCTAAGTATTAATAACAACATTACTATATATTGCGTGGTTTGCAATTGTTTGGCTTGCGTCAAATTTTCTTCAGTTACTGCATGTTTCGCCTCTAAATCTTGCATCTCTTCTTCCTTTTGTTTCACTTGATAGAGCGCTTGCATATCTGCAATGGCTCGTGTTTTTTCATTGGTTACCAAAGAATCATTCTGAATTATGAACAACGATAAATAATGGAATGCCGAATCTGCATTTCCTTTTGCTGAAAAAACATCTGACAAAAGTTTGTTTGAAGCAGTAATATTTTGAAGTGATTGTAACTGGGTGGCATAATTGGCTGCTTTTCGGGCTTCTTCTAAAGCTAGATCAAGATATTGTTGCTTTTGTTTTTGTTGCCACAAACCAAAGTATGCTTGTGCCTGACTTTTTGAAATTTTATGTTTACCCTCTAAGGTTATCAAATCATTATGTTGAATAAGGCATTCGTTAAGCAACAAAATTGACTTTTCATATTTCATTTTAGTGGAATAAATTTCTGCTTCTTGAACTTTGGCATTAATGATTTTTTCTACTTGACCAACAGACTTGAAAAAATCTTGAGCAATATGGTTGAAATACAAAGCTGAATCAATTTGTCCTCTTTTTAACAATAAGTTGGCAAGGTTTTGAGTCGCAGAACCTTTTCCTGAATCTCTATTTATCATGGTATCAGATTTAAAAATACCCCGATAAATTTTTTCTGCATTGCTATAATCACCATTGTTTTGATAGGTCAAAGCCAAATTAATAAGTGATATCGTTAATGTCTTGTCCTTAATTTCCTTTTTAATTTCAATTGCCAATAATTCGTTTGTAAGCGCTTCTTTGTAAGCACCTATTTCTTGGTATGTGTAACCTAAATTATTTAAAATAGAAGCTTGAAGCGATTTGGATGTGCTGTCATTTACTTGTCGCAAAGCTTCTTTAAAGTGAACAATGGCATCAGCATACAAACCAATATTTGAATAGTATGAACCTAGATTATATTCGTTTTCTATAACTCCTTTATTATAATTGGCGGCTTTGTAGTGTTCAATCGATTTTTTGGTGAGGGCAATGGCCGAATCGTAATCATTATGATACCAAAGTGCTATTCCTTTATTGGTAAGAACTTTGCCAGCCAAGGTTGATGTTTCTCTTGTATTCGCTAATAGAAAGGCTTCGTCATAAGTTTTTAAAGCTTCTTGAAAATCTATTGATTCAAGCGCAATTGCAATTTTCATTAGTCGTTCTGCTTTCTCGGCTTTATTGCTTGATTTTTGTGCAAGAATTCGCAAGGAATCAATATTGGCTCGACCAACAAATGTCGCAAAAGTTAAAACAACGAGAATAAATAGGCTCTTCACAATTCCATAATTTGATGAGCAAATTGAGGAAAAAAAACCACTACTACAACTTTAAACAAAAAGAGCCACATATTTTATAACTAGGAAAAAATTATAGTTGCTTATTAAGAAAATATTCACATTTCAGCACATATAAGAAGTGATGTCAGTTTTCTTTTACACTTTAAATCAGATGGAGATAAATTAGGTGTTTTATATAAATCCTGTGGACACAATCATCATTATTCGTTTCAATGTCGTTGGAGTTATAAATGTAAACAATGTCGTCACCAAACCATATTGCAAGGTGGGTCAATCATGAAACATTCCCATCTTTCTTTTTTGAAATGTTATAAAACGTTGTTTTTATTAAGTGCTACTTAGAAAGGTTTTTCAAATAAAGAAGTAACGCCAATACTAATTGGTTTAAAGTTAAATGGCCTGTTTTGGCAATGAAAAACAATATTGAATAAACCAATCTTTTGGTTATTTAAATTGGTTTAAGATGTAACATCTTCAAAAAAATCCCAATAAAAAAGCCGTCACCAAAATTAGTGACGGCTTTTGTCTTTAATTAATTATAGCTATTAATTAATTTTTATAATTCTTTGGGTATTGATTATTTGATTGTTTTCTTCAACTGTAATGATGTAAACACCATTTGCTAAGTTTTCTCCAACTCTTGCACCTTCAGTAAATCTGTTTTGATAAGTGGCTACCAATTTGCCTTTGTCATCATAGATATTTAATCTTAAAATACTTGAATTAGTCGTTTTGAAAACAAAATCAGCTCTACTTGGATTTGGATAAACCAAGAATGATTGATTGTCAGTTATATCAGCAATTCCAACTGTATTTACTTGAAGTAAATTCGATGTAGTGGTACATCCGAAATTATTTCTTAAAATCAATTGATAGTCCCCATCAACTGTATAAGGTATGCTTGAATTGTTGTTGCTAACAATCAAAGCTCCATTTAAATACCAATCATAGAAATAAGCACCTTGAATATCAGAAACAATGTTCGAACCTACTTTTGAAATTGTTGCTAAAGGTGGATTTTCACGCACAATGGTTGAAATAACATTCGATTCGTAACTGTTGCAGCCTTGCAATGTTCCAATAGCTACAACGAAGTATGAACCTGTTGTGTCAGCTACATAAGTATTACCAATTGTTCCGTTCGACCAAACTATGTTATTGCCAGTAGCCGTTAAAGTTGCTGTAGAGCCTTCACAGAAAATTAATGTATCTGTTGATGATATAACTGGTGTGGCTGGTCTGGCAACTACTGTCACAGTGATAGTATTTGAAACCGAACTTTGACAGCCATTAGCATCTGTGTAAACAGTTGAATAAGCTCCTGAGTTTGATACGTTAATAGCATTGCTGGTTGAACCATTTGACCATAAATTCCCATTATTTTGATTTGAAATTATATGTACAATGTTTCCTTCACAAATGGTCGTGCTGCCATTGGCTGCAATTACTGGTGCATTTGGAATGGCAAATTCTGTAACCTGAATTGCATTTGAAGCAGGACTCACACAACCATTACCATCGGTATAAATAACCGAAATAGACTGTGTTTGGTTAACAGTTACAGTTGCTGTTGTTGCTCCATTGCTCCACAACAATCCTGTTGTTTGGTTAGCTGCAATTACAACACTTCCTCCATCACAGAATGATGTTGGGCCGTTAGCAGTTAAAATTGGTGCAATTGGATTTGGATTGATAGTAACCGTAAAGCTAGCTGTCGAAACATTTCCATTTAAATCTGTTGCTTGATAAGTAACTGTTGTAATACCTACTGGGAAAACAATTCCACTGGCAAAGCCTGAAATTCTATTTAATATAGATGCTCCACAATTGTCAGTAGCAACTGGATTTGGATAAGTTATTACTGTTCCCTGACAAGCCACAATGTTTTGACTCACATTAATGATTGTAGGCGCTTGGTTATCAATTACAGTAACCGTAAAGCTTCTTACTCTGATGTTGTTATCAGGGTCAACTGCCGTGTAAGTTACAACTGTAGTTCCTGTAGGGAAATTAGCTCCTGGTGCATGTGAACTTGTCATAATTGCTGAACAATTATCAATAGCAGTTGGTGCTGTCCAAGTTACGTTTGCTGAACATTGACCCGCTGTGGCATTAACTGTAATATTAGTTGGAACATTTAAAATAGTTGGACTAGTTGTATCATAAACATATACTGTGAATATGCTAGTATCAGTATTTCCAACTACATCTGTAGCTACATAATTAATAGTGGTTAATCCCAAATTAAAGAAAGATCCTGAAACATGACTTCCAACTAAAGTGGCACTGCAATTTTCAACAACACTCGGAACTGTCCAACTTACATTGGTTCCGCATAAACTTGAACTTGAAACAATTGCAATGTTAATTGGGGTATTTACTATTTCTGGAGCTATATTATCTTGCACTGTAATAGTTGCAGTAGCTGTTCTTACATTGCCATTATTATCAGTAACTGTTAATGTTACAGTATTAGCTCCAATGTTTGAACAAGTAAATGAATTTGGAGAAACTGTTAAGCTTTGGATACCACATGCATCACTAGAACCATTGTTGACTTGCGCTGCAGTAATTAAAGCTGTTCCATTAGCATTTAACTGTACTATTAAGTTTTGAGCTATAGCTACTGGACGAATAGTATCAATAACTGTTACAACTGAATTAGCCGTTTTTACATTACCATTATTGTCAGTTACAGTTAAAAGAATGTTGTTCATTCCAATGTGAGTGCATGTAAATGCTGTTTGACTAGCACTTAAACTTGCTATTCCACAAGCATCATTTGAGCCATTGTTAATCTGGGCTGCTGCAATTGTTGCATTTCCTGTTACATCTAAATATAAATTTATATTCTGTGTAATTGCTATTGGTGTTATTGTATCTATTACTGTCACAACTGAATTAGCCGTTCTTACATTGCCATTATTGTCAGTTACAGTTAATGTTACATTGTTAGCTCCAATGTTAGCACAGGTAAATGCTGTTTGGCTTGCACTTAAACTTGCAATTCCGCAAGCATCATTTGAGCCATTGTTAATCTGGGCTGCAGTTATTGATGCATTACCCATTGCATCTAAATATAAATCTATATTCTGTGTCAAAGCAATTGGACGAATCGTATCTATTACTGTCACAACTGAATTAGCCGTTCTTACATTGCCATTATTGTCGGTTACAGTTAATGTTACATTGTTAGCTCCAATGTTAGCACAGGTAAATGCTGTTTGGCTTGCACTTAAACTTGCAATTCCGCAAGCATCATTTGAACCATTGTTAATCTGGGCTGCTGTTATTGATGCGTTGCCCATTGCATCTAAATATAAATCTATGTTCTGTGTCAAAGCTATTGGACGAATTGTATCTAATACTGTAATTGTTGCATCGCAGGTATCTGTATTATTAAATGAATTGAATACAACTAATGTAACTGTATTTGCACCTATGTTTGAACATGTAAAGCTGCTGTCAGAAAGTAACATTGAAGTAATACCCACCAAACTATTGCTTCCATTATCAACCTGATTTGGAGTAATGCTACCATTTCCATTAGCATCAAGATAAAGCGTAACATTTTGGCAAATAGCTACCGGTGCTGGTTCTACTACAAAAACTTGTGACTGACAAGATCTTGTATTTCCTGAAGGGTCTGTAACTGTTATTAAAACGGTATTAAATCCTACATCCGGAACTCCAAATGTGGTTTCACTTAAGACAGTAGAAGCAATAGAACAATTATCAGACGATGATAAAACTACATCATTGGCGGTTATTGTTACTAAACCATTGATGTCTAAAATAGCTGTGTCACCCATACATACAACCATTGGTGCTATGGTATCTAATACTGTGACAGCAGCGGTGCCTGTTGCACTATTACCATTTAAATCTGTTGCTGTTAAAGTTACCGTTACTGGCGTTCCAACATTAGCACAAGTAAATGAGGTTTGTGATGAACTTAAACTTGCTACTCCACAAGCATCGCTTGTTCCATTATTCAATTGCAAAGCCGATAATGTTGCTGTGCCTGATGCACTTAAATATACTGTTCTGTTTTGAGTTACAACTACTGGTCTTACTGTGTCTAATACCGTCACAATAGCAGTGCCTGTTGCACTATTACCATTTAAATCAGTTGCTGTTAAAGTTACCGTTACAGGCGTTCCAACATTGGCACAAGTAAATGAGGTTTGTGATGAACTTAAACTTGCTACTCCACAAGCATCGCTTGTTCCATTATTCAATTGCAAAGCCGATACGGTTGCTGTGCCTGCTGCACTTAAATATACTGTTCTGTTTTGAGTTACTACTATTGGTCTTACTGTATCTAATACTGTTACCGTTGCTGTGCCAGTT
>Ga0209278_1000714_pt1 | contig 23603 bp, 19 predicted proteins | sample JI81BgreenDNA_FD_187504 | JGI IMG/M metagenome (GOLD analysis project Ga0209278, IMG submission 187504) | Wastewater effluent complex algal communities from Wisconsin, to seasonally profile nutrient transformation and Carbon sequestration -... | ecosystem: Engineered > WWTP > Effluent > Algae... | reverse complement strand
CGAGGCTCGCTTTCACGGGCCGCCCCGTTTCTGGATGTTGGCCCAAGAGACGCGGCAGCGACAACAGCCCCAGCGCCAATTCCAGCGTCATCGTTTCGGGGGTGACTCCGCGCGGCAGGGAGGTGCGTTTGGGTTTGGGGTTTTCGTCCGTCACTTCGCCGAGCTGGACGTAGGGGCCGTAAGCGCCCGTCAGGATATAGATCGACTCGCCGGTTTCCGGGTGGTTGCCCAGGGAGGCGGGGCCTTCGGTTTTTTGGCGAATGAGCGCAGCGATTTGCTCCGCATCCAAATCGGCCGGGGTCAGATCCTTCGGCAAAGAGGCCTTGATGGTTGCGCCGTTTTCGTCGGTCACTTCCACATACGCGCCGTAGCGGCCGATGCGGATGTCGGCGTTTAGATCCTCCAGGTCGATCGTCCGGGCTTCGGTGGGGTCGATCGCGCTTTCGCGCACCTTGACTTGCGTATCGAGGCCCTGATCCCCCAGGTAGAACTGCCGCAGGTAGGGCAGCCAGGAGGTTTTGCCGGTGGAAATTTCGTCGAGGGTGCGCTCCATTTGGGCCGTGAACCCAAAGTCCACCAGGTCGGGGAAGTGGTTTTCGAGCAACCCGGTGACGGCAAAGGCGGTGAAGGTGGGCACGAGGGCATTGCCCAACTGCTGGGCATAGCCGCGATCGACGATCGTGCCAATGATGCTGGCGTAGGTACTGGGGCGACCGATCCCCTCGCTTTCCAGCATTTTCACCAGGGCCGCTTCCGTGTAGCGGGCGGGGGGCTGGGTGTCGTGGCGCAGGGCTTCCAGGTCTTGGCAGTTCACCCGATCGCCCTTGGCCAACGGCGGCAGCAACACTTCGCGATCCTCGATCGCCGCATCGGGATCGTCCGACCCTTCCACATAGGCGCGGAAAAAGCCCGGAAAATCAATCCGCTTGCCCGTGGCGCGAAATTCCGCATTGTCCACCCGAATCTGTACCGACACAAAGGTTTGGCGCGCATCGGCCATCTGGCAGGCCACCGTGCGCTTCCAAATCAAGTCGTAGAGCTGCAACTCGCGACCGCTCAACTTCGTTTGTTGGGGCGTGCGGAAGGTGCTGCCGGCCGGGCGAATCGCTTCGTGGGCTTCCTGGGCCCCCTTGGCCTTCGTGGCGTATTGCCGAGGCTGGGGGCTGAGGTAGTTGGCTCCGTAGAGGGCCGTCACACAGTCGCGGGCCGCCTCGATCGCCTGTTGCGACAGGTGTACCGAATCCGTCCGCATGTAGGTAATGTAGCCCTGTTCGTAGAGGCTTTGGGCCGTCCGCATCGTGTCGCGGGCCGACAGGCGCAACTTGCGGTTCGCCTCCTGTTGCAGGGTGGAGGTGGTGAAGGGCGGTGAGGGTTTGCGGGTGTTGGGGCGCTCGTCGAGGCCGCTGACGGTCCAGTTGCCGGAGCGCAGGCGATCGCGCAGGGTCTGGGCCTGGGTTTCGTCCAGCAAAACCACATCCCGCCCCGTCGCAATCCGCCCCGTCGCTTCGTCAAAGTCCGCGCCCGTGGCCAGCTTTTTGCCGTCCAGGGTCACGAGCTTCGCTTCAAAGGGTTGATCCTTCAGGGTCACCAGCGCGGCTTTCAAGTCCCAATAGGTACCGGTTCTGAAGGCGCGGCGATCGCGCTCTCGCAGCACCAGCATCCGCACCGCCACCGACTGCACCCGCCCGGCCGACAGGCCCGCCGCAATTTTTTTCCACAACAGGGGCGAGAGCGTGTAGCCCACCAGCCGATCGAGAATCCGCCGCGTTTCCTGGGCATGAACGAGGTCATCGTTCACCTGGCGGCAATTCTGAATCGCCGACTGAATGGCGCTTTGGGTAATTTCGTGAAACACCATCCGTTTCACGGGCACTTTCGGCTTCAGCACCTGCAACAAGTGCCAGCTAATGCTTTCGCCTTCTCGGTCTTCGTCCGTGGCCAGGAGTAGCTCGTCCGCACCCTTCAGGCTGTCTTGCAATTCCTTGACAACTTTCTTTTTGTCCTTGGGAATGACGTAGAGCGGCTCGAAGTTTTTCTCAATATTGACCCCCAATTGGGCCCAGTGCTCGCCCTTGACTGCCGCCGGAATCTCACTCGCCGACTGGGGCAAGTCGCGAATATGCCCCATCGAAGCCATGACGGTATAACCGGACGGCAGGAACGTGCGAATGGTTTTCGCTTTGGTTGGGGATTCGACAATAACAAGGGTTGTCATGGATGGCGATCGAGGGCTAACCCGGTATTCCTAATATATAGATAGATCGAAACTTGGATAGATGGCAGCGCGATCGCGGTCACGGAGGGTGAGGCTAACGTCGCGATCCCGGACAATGGGGCGATCGAAGCGGCTGCAAAGACTAATTGGACAGAGTGGAAGAAATTTCGCGAAATGTCAAGTCACGATCGAAAATGACCCGAGGATGACCGATCCAGCTCCTAACCCTACTGGATCCGCAGCACAATCCAGCATTTCACACGAAATAGGCGATTTCTGGATGCATGTTCAGCGCCCGCTCAATCGGTTTAGCCGTTGGGAGCCGTGCGAATTGTGACCGATTCCAGCGCGATCGCCCGTTTAGCGCCGGCCATGGGGAGCCTGTCCTTGAGCGATTAGGCGCATCCAGCATCCCATATCCCACGGCGATCGCAATATCTGAAATGCCTTTTGCATCATAAAATAGATTCCTTGGAATGAATCTCTTGGGCGGAATCTTTAGCGGAGTTGGCAACACAATGCCGGTGGTTCCCGTTCCGCATCACTAGGTGATATTCCTCTCACGATTCAAGGGAGAACACAGACCGTGGCATCGTTAACCGCCCCGACGATTGACATCACCAGTTTGGCTCAAGAACTGGACGATCAAAGCCCCCAAAAAATTCTCGATCGGGCCCTGAGTCTATACGACAACATCGCCATTTCCTTTAGCGGCGCGGAAGATGTGGTGTTGATTGATATGGCCCATCGGCTAGGAAAACCGTTCAAAGTCTTTACCCTAGATACCGGGCGGTTGCACTCAGAAACCTACCAATTACTCGATCGGGTCAGCAAGCGTTATAACCTGTCGATCGACGTGATGTTTCCCGACCCGGCGGCCGTGGAAGCCATGGTCAATGCCAAGGGATTATTTAGCTTCTACGAAGATGGCCACAAAGAGTGCTGCGGCATTCGGAAAGTCGCTCCCCTGCGCCGCAAATTGGCAACCCTGGATGCTTGGATTACCGGGCAACGCAAGGATCAAAATCCGGCCACTCGCGACAGCGTGCCGATCGTCCAGGTCGATGGCGCATTCTCCACGCCCGATCGAGACCTGATCAAATTTAACCCCCTGGCGAATTGGTCATCCAGCGACGTTTGGATGTACATTCGAGCCTACGAAGTGCCCTACAACACCTTGCATGAAAAAGGCTTTCCTAGCATTGGCTGTGAACCTTGCACGCGGGCAGTGCTGCCGAACCAACATGAGCGCGAAGGCCGTTGGTGGTGGGAAGATGCGGGCAAAAAAGAATGCGGTTTGCACGCCACGAATGTGAACGAAAAACAGTAGGGGCGCACGGCGGTGCGCCCTCCCCAGATACTCGGCGCATTACTTTGAAATGTCCATCGCGGCAGCCAGAACCGCCGCAGAAAAAACTGTAAAACGGCCATAAAAAAAGGGGGAAATCTTCCCCCTTTTTTTAATTCAATAATGTTTGGTGTAATCACCGCGATCCAGGATGGAATCTGACGAAATTGACCGCCCAAACTGGGTCACAACAATTGGCTAGGCACTGGTTCGGTTCGCCAAATATTCGCCAACGATTAGCTTTTCAAAGCCGGTGCGGGCGTGGCCCAAGTGGGTAATAATTGCTCCACCCGATCGCGCGAGAAATCGGCGATCGCATCCCAAGCCGTGTCAAAGGCCGCCTGCATCAGTCGCGTCGGTTCCAGATCATCTTTCACCAAATCCCAGAGCCGCTGGACTTCGGCCCCATGGAGCCGATCGTCCTCCACCAGCGCCAACAACAGCCGCTGACGCAACAATTGGCCCTCTTCAGACATTAGGTAGCGCAAGCCCAAACCAGCGGTAGGAACCAGATCAAAATTCGAGTCCGATCGGGCGATCGCCAGCATGGTTTCTAACCGATTCCACTGGAATTTGCCATCTTCAAACAGCACTTCAATCAGCCGTCGCCGCAACTGGGGTGACTCGCCCATCAGCAACCGCCGCGCCACGTAGGGATAGGCAATTTCGAGGATCTTGAAACTCGGATTGAGGCTCAGGGCCAACCCCTCTTGGGTCACGAGCGATCGAATAATCAGCGCAAACTGGGCCGGCACCCGGAACGGATAGTCATACATCAATTCCGAGAACCGATCGGTAATGGTTTTGAAGTTAAAACTACCGACATTGCGGCCGATCGCCTCACCCAAAACCGACTCCAGCGCCGGAATAATTGGCCTAATATCCGTGTCCGGAGCCAAGAACCCCAACCGCACAAAATCGCCCGCCAATTCCTCATACTTCCGGTTCAGCAAATGCACCACCGAATCCACGATCGTTTCCTTCGTGGTTTCATTCAGTTGATCCATCATGCCAAAGTCAATGAAGGCCATGCGCCCATCGCGCAAGGCAAACAAATTGCCCGGATGGGGATCGGCATGGAAAAAGCCGAATTCCAGCAGTTGCCGCAAGCCCGATGTGACTCCAATCCCGATCAACAAATCGCGATCGAGGCCCGCCTCTTTCACCAAATCCGTATTGGTGAGCTTTAGCCCGTCAATCCATTCCAGGGTCAGCACCCGATGGCTGCTGTAATCCCAATAGATCATGGGCACTTTGACCGTTGGATCATTGCGGAAATTATCCGCAAATCGCTCGGCGTTTCGACCCTCGTTTTGGTAGTCAATTTCTTCAAACAGTTTGCTACCAAACTCATCCACAATCAGCGTCAAATCATGCCCCAAATTGAGCGGTAACCAAGGGGCAATCCAGCCCGCACACCACCGAATTAGGTAGAGATCGAGCGTCAGGGTTGGTAACAGATTGGGGCGTTGAACTTTGACCGCCACCTCTTCGCCACTAAACAGCCGCGCTTGATAAACCTGGCCCAAACTGGCCGCGGCAATCGGCCGGGGAGAAATTTCCCGAAAGATGTCGCGCAGGGGGCGATCGAGGTCGGTTTCAATAATGCTAAAAGCCAGCTCTGTCGAAAAGGGCGGGAGCTGGTCTTGCAGTTTTTCGAGTTCCGCCAAATAATCCACCCGCACCAAATCGGGGCGAGTCGAAAGGGCCTGGCCCACCTTAATAAAAGTCGGGCCCAAGTGAATCAAAATATCGCGGAGTTGCTCGGCGCGTTGGCCCAAGCGATCGTCCCGTTCACCCCAAATCCGATCGCCCAACCAGCCCAAGACAAACGCCGCACTAAACCAAGCAATTTGCAACAACCGCAGGATCCCGATCCAGGGCCGCCGGCCATAGAAACGGGCGATTTCCTGCGGATCGTAGCGACGGGCGCGATTGCTGGTTGTACCAGCGCGTAAATCTTCTAACAGAACCGAAGTGGCATTCACGCTAGCAGCCTCGACCAACCTAGAGCCGGTCTTATTTTAGCCGCACCACCCGTATAGAAAACTACAAAAATCGAAAAACAATCGCAGTGTTTCGTTACAGAACTGTGGTTTAGGGCGATCGATCCCAGAATTTCTCATAGGCCAAATGGGGGCAAACCTCAACCAGCACAAGCCTTGTGCCGAGCGATCGCCCAAGGCCGGCCCACGGTGAATCAGCTTAAAATTCCCGCCGGTAATCATCACTCCTCGGCCGGGACGATCAGCCCTCCGCCGACAAGGCCACCGGAAAAATCAACGCCTCCAGGGCCGCCAGCGCCGTCTCCAGATCGTCATTCACAATTTGCCGATCGAACTCATTGGCCGCCGCCACTTCCTCCCGCGCCCGGGCCAAGCGCCGCTCGATCGCCGCCTCCGCATCTTGACCCCGCGATCGCAACCGCCGCTCCAACTCCTCCAGCGAGGGCGGCAACACAAACACCCGCAACGCCTCGGGGAACGTCGTCTTCACCTGTCGTGCCCCCTCCAGCTCAATTTCCAAAAGCACCTGCTCACCCCGATCGAGCCGTTCCATGATCGGCTGGCGCGGTGTGCCATAGCAGTTCCCCGCAAACTCCGCCCACTCCAGCAGGTCGCCCGCTTCCACCATGGCCATGAATCGATCGCGCGGCACAAAAAAATAGTCCTGGCCATCCACCTCGCCCTCACGCGGGGCCCGGGTGGTCGCCGAAATCGATACATATAAATCCGGGTGGCGCTCCCGCAACTGCTTCACCAGCGTGCCCTTGCCCACGCCGCTCGGGCCCGTCAATACCGTCAGCGTTCCATTCGCCATGTGCACCGTCGCCATCCCGCCTATGCCGTTGTCTTCACCCAGGACGATGGACTGAGGCGATCGCCCAGGGATTGCACAACAGCAGTCCCATGGCTTTTAGCCCAGTCCATCCTCAACTGGAGTATCTTGGCCGATTCGGGTCGAATCTGCAATCGAATGGGTCGATCAGCAAGACCGATCGATGGGAGCGATCGATCAGTGGCGATCGACAATGAAATTGAGAATGCAATTGAGAATCTAACCCCAATGGCGTTCTAGCTCGTGACCGTGGTCCCTGGTCGCTAACTGTTCAGTCAAACTGTTCGGTCAAACAGGTCAATTCAGCAAATCAGTCAAACAGGGCCCTTGAATCGTTACCTGCTCAATGATCGCGAGCTAGAACGTCCCCCTCATCACCCATGGACGATTGCATGGACGATTGCGATGAATCGCGATCGACTCATTTGGCAGTCAACCCAGGGGCTACTCGCCCTTCGGTTCCTTGCCCACCACCAAACGGTTGGCCACCGTTTCTGGCTGAATTGCCGAGAGCACCACATGGCCGGAGTCCGAGATGATCACAGCCCGGGTACGGCGACCATAGGTGGCATCGACCAGTTGTCCACGCTCCTTGGCATCCGTCACCAAGCGCCGAATGGGGGCCGAGTCGGGACTGACGATCGCGATGATCCGGTTAGCCGCCACGATGTTACCGAATCCGACATTGATCAGTTGAATATCCATAGACAGAATCCTGTGTGAGATTGGGCGCAAACAAATGGCGATCGATCCCTCGCGATCGATCATGGAGGATGGATCACCGAGGAATCTGAGCAAGAGGGGTCATCGCTAGTGACCGTCTGCTCAACGATCGCGGACTTAGAGCGGAATCAGAGATGTATCACGGAGACGCGGGACGGGCAAAACCTCCGCATATTTACGGACGATGTTTACCGATCGCAGGCAGCCTTATCCATTGTCCCTAAAACCTGATTAAAACGGCGAATTTGCCAAAAAATATGATTCAATCGCCGCCGATCGCCCAAGTTGGCGGCCAGTTGTTCCGTTGTCTGCCAGTGCGATTGGTCGAGCCACAGCTCAAAAACAGCGCCATGGTCAATTTGCAGTTGCCAGGTTCGCAGGGAACCTAGGGCTTCCGCAATCAGGTGTTGCAAAATCCAATGATGGGTAACAATCCAAATCTGTTCCTGGGCCCTGTGCCGATCGAGCAACTGTTGCAGGAACGCTTGCGCGCGCGATCGCCCATCGTCGAGGGTTTCCGCCTGGGGAATCGGGATCCAGTCCCAGGAGGCTTCCAGCGCTTGGCAAAGGTCGGGATATTGGCATTGGGCTTCGGCCCAGGTCAGCCCTTGGAAAATACCGTTATCAAATTCACACAAGTTAGAATCGATCACAATTTCGGGAATTGGGCGATCGGCGGGGTGCAGCGGGGCGATCGCCTGCCGGGCCAGCGTCGCCGTTTCCGTGGCCCGGCGCTGGGGGCTGCTGTAGATCCAATCGGGCCAACCGCCCGCCCGGTGGAGGGCCAAGCCGAGCGATCGGGCCTGGTCGCGCCCCCGATCGCTCAAGGGATCGTCGCCCCGGCCCATCATGCGCCCCGCCTGATTCCCGATCGACTCCGTGTGACGGATAAAGAAGAGTTTCAACATTAATCAGAATTCATAGGCTATTTTCGCCGCTCAATTGTCGAGCAAAGGGCGATCGCAACCCGAGCAAGCTTCTACAATGTTTGGGAATCAACCGTTTGAGAATCAACGCTTCAGAACCCAATGCTACTAAAGTCCACCACCCGCCACATCCGCATTTTCGCCGCCGAGTTGGTTGACGACGAAATTGCCCCCAGCGAGTCGAAGCTCACGCTGGACGTTGATCCCGATAACGAGTTTTTGTGGAATGCCGAAGCCTTGCAGCAGGTCTACCGCAAATTTGATGAGCTGGTTGGCCAGTCGGCCGGGCAAGAGCTGACGGAATATAACCTGCGCCGCATTGGCTCCGATTTAGAACATTTTGTGCGATCGCTCCTGCAAAATGGCACGATTTCCTACAACCTGGAAACCCGTGCCGTTAACTACAGCATGGGCTTGCCGCAGGTTTCCCAGTAGGGCAAAACCAGGGGCGCAAAACGAGTCGTGCAACCCATGATCGACAACCGTGATGAGTCGTGCGGCCCAGGGCGATCGCTAAATCATCACGGTTTCCGAAATCCAAAGACTTTGGTGATAGTCCAGCACACAACTCCACCCCTGATTGGTCAAAAATTCCTTCGTTAGTCGTGCTTTGCCGCCGCCCGGGAGTCCGTTGTCGTCTAGCAAAATTACGCAGCCCCGGCGCAGTTTGTCCCAAACCGCCTGCATTTCTGCGAGCTGATGGGCTTGGGATTGCTGTTGAATTTGGGGGTCATCCCACCAGTCGAGACTGTCGAGATAGAGCAGGTCGATCGGGCGATCGAACTCCCGCAAAAACGCCACGGAATCGCTACAAACATATTCAATCCGTTGCGCCACGTGCTGTGTGCATTGGTGGGAGGTGGCCAGGTTTTCGGGCGACAAGTCCACGGTCCACAAACGGCCAGCATTGAAGGTTTCCAGCATTTCTCCAAAAACTGTGGTGGAACAGCCCGCGCCCCAATCGTTGGGCAAGCGCTGGGTTCCGGTTTCCACAATCACACCGTCGGTTCGATCGCCCAAGTGTTGCAAAAACAGCCCGATCGCCGATTTAAACGTGGGATAGCGAGCCTGGGGTGCTGCCCCAAAGCGGCCATCAAACCACCCGCCAAAGTAGCCGAATGCTGCCGATCGTGAAGTCATGACCGTGAAAAATCCCCAGTGCCAGTGCGTTCGATCGCCTAGTCTAGCGGCATCCGATCGGCCCCACTGAATTCGCCCAAAATTCGCCCAAAATTCACCCGGAATTTGCGCGGCATTTAATCAGTGTTTAATCGGCATTGTTTAATCGGCATTGTTTAATCGGTATTCAAATCGGCATTCAAATCAGCCGCTTCCTCTGCGTCATAGTCGGGCGGGAAATCCGCCTCGGGCCACAGCAACCGCACCCCCATGACCGCAAAGCCGATCGCCGCCACGGCCTTCACCAGGCGGGTGGGCAACAGTTGCGCCGTGCCTTCGCCAATCAACACCCCGATCAGGCTGGCAACCACGAGGGCCGCCGCCGTGCCCAAAAACACGGCCCGGGGCGATCGGGAACTGCCACTAATCGCGATCGCCGCCAGTTGGCTCTTGTCGCCCAATTCCGCCAAAAATACCGTAATAAAGCTCAAACCCAGCAATTGCCAATTCATCGCCCTAGCCTCCCACCACCGCTTCCCACAGGAGCGAGGTAGACACCATCAGCAAAATGGCCCCCACGATCGTCTCCAGGGTTTTGACCGACACCCACCGGGCCAGCAACCGCCCGACCAACACCCCCACCAGGCTCGTCGCGATCAGCGCCGTCGCCGCGCCAAAAAACACGACCCACGGCTCGTGAGACTCCGCCGCCATCAGCAGCACGGCTACTTGGGTTTTGTCGCCAAACTCCGCCAGAAAAATGGCCACAAAGGTGAGGCAAAGGCGCTGAGGGAGGTCGATCGGTTGGTGGCCGCGCGATCGATTGGGAGGGCAGGCGGTTGCGGAATGGCGGAGGACAGGCCAGGGGGTTCGGACAATTTCACTGGAATATTTTAGGAAAATGAGAACTAGGACAACGAGAACCAACGACAGCCCCGCACGGGCCGTGAGCCATGGGTGCTAGTGGGGGGGTGAACTCATTCACCGGATCGAAGACGGATTTTGATCACGATCGCGATGATGATTTCACAGTGCTTTCATTTTTGCTCGCCCCTATTCTATCGTTGTTGATTCCGTGCGATCGCCTCTCGGTCGTCCGGCTAGAAAAACGATTTCCGCCATCGTTAATCAGCCATCATCAGCCACCTCGTCTGCTGCCCTATCCCGCTGTCGCATCCCGGTTGCGCATCCCTAAACAACGACGATCAAAGCTGGGATCATGAAGATAGCAGGTCGAGCAAGGCGCAACCGATGGGCAAGCGATTAAGGTTGAGGTGACTGGGGGCTAAATCAATGGCACGGTTTCGGCAAGCAATAGACCACAGGGCAAGCAACCGGCGGGGAAATCGCTCACCCATCGCCCCCCTGATGCGGTTGTCCGTTAGAAAAACGCACTTGGGCGCTGGATCGCCCGCCCGACGCGCGGCGGAACACTTCGCGCGGGGCGATCGCTGGGACGCGGTGGCCCAAGGAGCCTTGCGCAATTTTCGACTGCTGCTGGATGCGGATGCGGTGTTGATCTGGCGGCACGATCCCGATCGGGGCCTGCGCGTGGTCTGCGAGGCCGCGCGATCGGGTGAACCCAGCCGCTCGGCTGCCCAACTCCCGGTGCAATCGCCCCTGTTATCGATCGTCACCCACCGGCCCATCACGGTGATCACCGCTCAAACGCGATCGCTCTCCCCTTTTCTGTACAACGGTCTGCAAGCGCTCCAAATTCAGGCCTTTGTCGCAATCCCGATCGCCCCGAACCACCAGCATTGGGGGTGGTTGATGGTGGTGCAGTCACCCGAGTCGCCCCCCTTGTCCCCGGTGGCCAGCGAGGAACTGTACGCCTTGGCGGTGCAACTGGCGATCGGGCTACGTCTGGCGCAACTCGACCCATCCATCACGGAACCGGCATGGCCGATGATCGCTCCCCGCTCGATTGCGCCGTCCGCCGTCCCCGTGGCCCACCCGCCCCCCAGTAACCGCCAGCAGGATTGCGCCCAGGTATATCAGGCCCTGAAGTCCGCCGAAATCCGCTTTCTGGAGATGTTTCGCATCAACCCCTCTCCATCCCTGATTCTGGATTTTGAGGGAACGATCATTGAGGCTAATGCTGCTTTTGCGCGCCTATCGGGCTATCCATCGGCCGAGATTCAGGGGCGATCGCTCAAATCCCTCCACCACCTAATTCCCGATCGCGAATACCAACAGGTTCGATCGACCGTGCGCGCCGGGCGCTGCTATCGCGCCGCTGAAATCAACCTCCGCGACCTCAACGGCCACCGCAAGCTTGTCCAACTAGTCGCCTCGGGCATCGAACTCGACGGCCAAACCTACCTCGTGTTGGCCATGCAGGATCTGGGCGACTTCCATCGTCGAGAACCAATTCTCCGGGCCCTCGTTGAAGTCACAACCTGTACGGGGCAAGCGTTTTTCAACACCTGTGTGCGGTTGTTGGCCGAAGCCCTGGGGGTGCGCTATGTGCTGCTCAACAGCACGATGGAGCATCGGAGCGATCGGGCCAACGTGCTCGCCTGGTGGAACCAATCCAACTGGGGAATCAACTTTTCATACACCGTGACCCGTACCCCTTGCGCCATCGTGTTTTCGGGGCAAATTCACACCTGTTTGCACAACGTTCGGGCCAAGTTTCCCAACGATCCCGACCTCGAAAATCTACAGGCCGAAAGTTATATCGGTGTGCCCTTGCGAGATAGCCAGGGCCGAACGATCGGGGCGCTGATCCTCATGCATACAAAACCGCTGCCCGAGGATCCCGATCGCCTGATGATCCTCAAAATCTTTGCCGCCCGTGCCGCCGTTGAGCTGGAGCGACAAACGGCCACCGCCGCGATCGCCCGGTTGAATGTCGAACTCGAAGCCCGCGTGGCCGAGCGAGCGATCGACCTGGCCAACAGCGAATACATGCTGCAAAAAATGGCCGATGCCAACCCCAACATGGTCTACCTCTACGACATCACCCAGCGGCGCACCCTCTACATCAACCACGCCGTGCAGGACATTTTGGGCTATACCCCTCGGGAAATTCAGGCCATGACCAGCGCCATGATGATTCAGCTCGTGCACCCGGATGATTTTGACCGGGTTGCCGACCACTACGCCGCCGTGATGAATCGCGCCGACGGGGAAATCAGCGAGCGGGAATATCGGATGCAGCGATCGGATGGCGAGTGGCGCTGGCTGTTTGAGCGCATCACCGTGTTTGCGCGCGATCGCCACGGCAACCCCACGCAATTGTTGGGCAACGTAGCCGACATTACCCCCCTCAAGGCCGTCGAAGCCGCCCTGCGCCAACTGAACGAACAGCTCGAACAGCGGGTCCAAGAGCGCACCGCCCAACTGGCCGAGAGCCAGCGGTTTGTGCAACAGTTGGCGGACTCCACCCCAAACCTGCTCTATCTCTACGATTTGCTCGATCGACAACTGATCTACATCAACCCAGCCGTGGAAACCATGTTGGGCTACTCCGTGGCCGAGAGTCAGCGGTTTGCCCAATCGTCCTTTGTCGATTTGGTGCATCCCGATGACTGGCTGGCGCTCATTCACTACAGTCACACCTGTGCGACGGCGAAGTTGGGCCAGGTGCTGGAGCGGGAATATCGGCTGCGCCATGCCAACGGGGAATGGCGCACGCTCAGTAGTCGCGAGACGGTGTTTAGCCTGGATGCCCAAGGGCGACCGCAGTTATTGCTGGGAACGGCGAATGATATTACGGATCTGCGGCGGTTGTTGGATGTGCTGCAAATTCGATCGCGCCGCGATCGCACCTTGGCCAAGCTGTCCCAACAATTTTTGAATGAGGAAATCGGCTTGGCCCTGGCGGCGGCCCTGGCCACGGTTGTCTCGGCCCTGAATCTGAGTCATGCCTGGCTCTGTTCGCGCCCCTCGGTAACGCAACCCTGGGCCTTGGATGGCTATTGGTTTCAGTCGGAGATTGCGGCAACCTGCCCATTGACGATCAATCCGGCGGCGCTGTTGTTGCCGTTGCAGTGGCTGGGCGATCGATTGGACTACTCGGGGCCGATCGTGCTGCCACCGTTCAAGATGCTGGAGGACTGCGAGGCCGCCTTGGCGCAATGGCTCAGCCACTATCAGATCGGGTCGATCGTCGTGTTGCCCATTCACTATCGCAACGATCTGGTGGCCTGCTTCATGATTGCCATGACGGCACCGACGGCTTGGGATGCAAATGACATCAAGTGGGCCCAACAAATCGGAACCCTGATGGCCATGGCTCGGGCCCGAGCCACCACCGAAGAGGCCCTGCGCCAAGCGAAGGAATCCGCTGACCTGGCGAACCGGGCCAAGAGTGAATTTTTGGCGAATCTCAGTCACGAAATTCGCACGCCCATGAATTCGGTGTTGGGCTTTTGCGAGCTGCTGCAACGGGAGGCGCGGGATGCGAAGACCCGATCGTGGCTGAATGTGATGACCCAGAGTGGCCAAACGCTGTTGGCCCTGATCAACGATTTGCTGGATTTGTCGAAAATTGAGGCGGGCAAGTTGGTGCTGAGTGCGGAACCGGTGAAGATTCGATCGCTGGTGCAGGAGGTGGCCCAGATGTTTTCGATCGCCGCTGGGCAAAAGGGCTTGCAACTCGTGCTGGATGTGGCGGAGCAAATTCCTGAAACGATCGTGTTTGATGTGGTGCGGCTGCGACAGATTTTGGTCAACGTAGTAGGCAACGCCATCAAGTTTACCGAGCGGGGTCAGGTGACGATCGCCCTAGATGAGATGCCCGAGGAATCGATGGCTTCCGAGCTGCTGGCCGGTCTGGATGCCGGGAGTCGATCGTTGTTTTGGGAGGGTTCCCCGATCGGCGAGGCCCAGGCGATCGCCCCCTCCAGAACCATCAATCTGATCTTGACCGTGACCGATACGGGCATTGGGATTGCGTTGGATCAACAGGCCCGGATTTTTGAAGCCTTTCTGCAAAGCGAGGGCCAATGCGAGCGGAAGTATGGCGGGACGGGTCTAGGGCTGGCGATTGTGAAGCGATTGACCGCGATGCTGGGCGGGTCGATGCAGCTTCAGAGCGCGTTGGGTGCAGGGAGCCAATTCCGGTTTTATTTTCCCAACGTGCCGGTGGTGGGGGCAACGGCCCGGAGGCCAGTGGTGGCCGATCGCTCCAAGGATACTTCCGGGAAGTCATTCCCCCCGGCCACCCGATCGCTCGCCTTGGAAATGTCCCCGCTGGCGGCGTTGGCGAATTCTGCGTCCATTCAGACAATTCAGGGGATTAATCATAGGACAGCCGATCGCCTGGGGATTGATCGCCTGGGGATTGACCGCCTGGGGGCCGATCAGGTTACGGGTGGTGCTCGGGTTGAGGGTGGCGATCCTTCGGCCCGTCTCGCGGGCTATGCTGTCCCGATCTCAATTTCGGCTTCCATCCCAACTTCAATCCCGGTTGCAATCCCGACTTCGATTCGCGACTGGATTGCGAACCACGGCGATCCCTTGCGGCAAACCATGACACTCCGGGGCATTCGGGGTTTTGTGGAGCAGCTCGATCGCTGGTCTCTCGACTGTCCCGCACCCTGCCTCATGCAATGGGCTCAACAGGCGAATCATGCGCTCCAGCAACTGGATAGCGCCAGTGTGTTGGAAATTTTGGATCGTCTCGATGGGTGGGCGATCGAGCATAGCGATCCCGCCGCGATCGCCCCCGACCCGGCCGGATCTGGCATATTCCCAACCGCCCCGCACGAATCGCTGGACGATCGTGATTTGACGTTTGATTTTGATCCAGATCTCGAAGCGGCGCTGATCCCCCAAATGCCCATCCGCCCCAGCAGCACCGGCTATCTATAGCTAGAGCGAGAGCTAGATCACTAGAGCGGCGATCGCAGCAACGTCACCAAATGCGCCAATTCGGGCAAAATTAACGCATCGAGGGCCAAGGCAACGGCCTTGCTCGATCCCGGCAGCGAAAAGACTAATTTTCCATGGCATACGCCCGCGATCGCTCGCGACGCGATCGCCCGCGATCCAATTTCGGCAAAGCTCAACTGGCGAAATAGCTCACCAAACCCCGGCAAGGTTTTATCCAAAAGCGGCACGATCGCATCGTAGGTCGTGTCGCGAGGCGCGATTCCCGTGCCACCACTCAGCAGCACCGCATCAATCCCCGGATGCTGGCAGAGCCTCTGGACTTCGTGGGCAATGTCGGCCGGTTCGTCCTTCAGAATGCTGGCATGAACCACGGCATGGCCCGCCCCTTCGAGCCGATCGCGCATCAGCGGCCCACTGCGATCGGTCTCGGGAGTGCGCGTATCACTAATGGTCAAGACCGCACACCGCACACACACCGGCTGGCGATCGGGATGGGGGCCGTCAGGCTGACTCATGGCGCAAATCCCTGGAGCGAGCAGCCCCAGTCGCGGGGCAGATTACCGTTACTCAACCGTTGCGGGGTCATCCGCCGGCCTAGTCGTCCGCCTTCGTAAAGCCCAAGCCATTCGACTCGGCGTAGCGCCCCATGAAGCGCATGAACCGATCCCAATCATCGCTAGAATTCATGACGTAATAGGCTTCAATGCCCGACGGCTGACCGTTCACGAACTTGCCCTTCACGTCGCGGGTCATCAACTCACCCTCTTCATCAATCAGATACATTCCGGTGATTTCTTGATTGGCCGACGCAGCCAAGGTTTTAGGATTATCAAAGGAGAAGATCGCCCGGCCGTTGCTGCCATCGCGCGATCGCGTCAGGCGCACATCAGGCACCACGTCTTCATTGATTCCCCGGATGAACTGAATGACTGCCATATTCTTGAAGCTTACGTAACAGCAAAAAGCACCATTCGATCATCCCACAAAACCTTCCCCACAAGTCCGCGTCCTCGTTGGCCGGCCGTTGCTCATGAACCGTCTGACTCTGCTGGGTTCGATCGCCCTGGGTTGCACCACCGCCCTCGCCCTCGCCAGTGCGATCGCCGCTCCCACCACGCGAGCGATCGCCCCACAACCGCCATCCCAAGTCACCCCCCTGGGCCCCACCTTCAACCGGGCGATCGCCCTCTCCGCCAGCGGCCTCGCCCAACACCTCCGACGCAGCGGCGCAAAAATGTACGGAGCCTACTGGTGCGGCCACTGCCAAGATCAAAAATCTCTATTTGGGCGAGCCTTCAACCAAATTCGCTACATCGAATGCGATGCACGGGGCCCCAGCGGCCAACCCAGCCTCTGCCAACGGGCCGGCATTCAGGGCTATCCCACCTGGGAAATCAACGGGCGCAAATATCCAGGCGTACAGTCCCTAGAAACCTTAGCCCGAATTTCCAACTATCGCGGCCAGTAGGCCAAGGGCGATCGGTCTCCCCGCCAGCGAATCATGCGCCATGGCAAGTGCCTAGGGACTGTTATCCATTCCGTCGCCGTACCGTATTAATCGTGGGGACTGGGCGGGGAGACCCTGCCCCTACGAGAGATCCGTTTCAAGACTGAGAGCATGACGGTTTGATGCAATCTGATGACGCACCCTAAGCCGTCCGCAGCGTTTCTAGGAATGCCCGCCAAGCAAACTTAGGCAACGCCAGCATCCGCTTCCAGCGCCAAGGCTCCTGATAGAGGCGATAGAGCCACTCCAGATTGTTGTTGCAGAACCAGGCCGGGGCCCGCTCCTTCGTGCCAGACCAAATATCAAAACTGCCGCCGACCCCAATCCAAATCGCATTGGGACACAAATGGCGGTGCTCCATAATCCAATATTCCTGACGCGGCACACCCAGGGCCACCAAAATCAGGCCCGGCTGGGTTTCTCGCAGGGTTTGGAGCATGGCCGATCGCCCGGCTTCATCCAAATAGCCATGGTAAATTCCCGAAAACTGGATCCCCGGCGCGCGCTGTTCCCAGGCTTTCGCGGCGGCTTCAGCAATTCCGGGTTTGCCGCCATAACACCACACGCTGCCGTGCTGGGGCGATCGTCCAAAGGCCGTTAATACCGCCTCGGCCAGCTCGATCCCCGGCACACGCCGCGCCTCGCGATAGCCCCGCAATTTGAGATAGAGCGCCACCCCGGCCCCGTCAGGAATACACAGATCCGCCTGACGAATCGCTTCACCCAACCGGGGATCCCGCTCACCTTCGATCGCCATTTCCGCATTCAAGGTCACGACCTGCGCACCACCGTCTTGGCGGCGATCGAGCAGCCATTGCGTATAGTCATCAACCAAGTGAACCGGCAACTTGAGCACCGTCGCCACGATCGGGGAAGACACCATGGAAGCGTTCGTCAGACATCAATGAGGGACACAGATGCCTTGAACCATACAGGAAACTGGGTCGATCGCCGCACACCACCTCATCAATGGCAGCAGCCAGCGATTCATCAAAATCGATCGATGTAATGGATCGATGTAATGGATCGACGCAACAGATCGATTCAATCGAAACCCGACAAAACACCGATTGTCGCCCCGTCCCCAAGGACGGGGATACTCGGAGGAGTCGATCACTATGCCTCAGGGGCAACCTTTTCCTTAAACAACTTGCCAGCCGAGAAAGCAGGCACGCAAGTCGCCGGAATTTCCATTTTCTGTCCGGTTTTGGGGTTGCGGCCCTCGCGGGACTTCCGTTCGCGTCGCTCAAAGGAGCCAAAACCCACCAGCGTCACCTTTTCACCGGAAGAAACTGCTTCAACGATCGAATCTAGCGCCGCGGTCAGAACTTGGTCAGCCTGTTTTTTGGTGACATTGGCTTTTTCAGCCACCTTATCAATCAGCTCGCCTTTATTCATGATTTGAAATCTCCTGAGTGCGAAGGAATACTTAGCCAGTTTCCTGGCGGGCAATGAGTAGAATTAGCGGCTGAAACACCTACTGAATAGCGGTTTCAATGGCATATTCTATCCACAAACTCTAGGGATGTGACCATAAAAACTGACAATTTGTAGCGATCTGACGTTTTTTTTCAGTTTCTAACAGCACGGGGGATGGATTCTCATGGGCTGATCACAGAAATTTTTAGAAAGATTGCGAGTCGTTGACGCGCCAATCACGTGCCAGTCACCAGCCCCCTCGCGAATGTCACCAGAGGATGGAAAACCGCACATCGTAGCCCCGATCGATGCCCCGATCGATCCAACTGGATGACAGGCCCTCAGCCCCAGTCCCCAGGGAAGATCGCGGATAAGATGGGTCTCAGGTTGGATCGGCTGCGGGCTGGGCCGCATCCCACGGAAGTCGGCAAACCAGCTTATTTTTGCTGCCGGGGCAGTTGGTCGGTTCGTCTGGTGGACACTCGCGGAGGCATAGTGCGCATGAAGGCTTGGAGTTGGGCGGTGGGTCTCGGATGGTGGTTGGGGGTGACGGGCGGGGTTGGCTTGCCGGCCCAAGCGGCGAATCCCGATCACATCCAGCAACTGCTGAGCACTCGGCGGTGCTCCCAGTGCGATTTGGTGGGCGCGAGTTTGGTCTATGCCAATTTGGTGGGCGCGGATTTGCAGGGTGCGGATTTGCGCGGGGCCAATTTGAGCCGATCGAACCTCAGCCAGGCCAACCTCCGAGGGGCAAACTTGCAGAGCGCGACGTTGTTTGGTGCAACCCTCACCGATGCTCAGTTGACCAGTGCCAACCTCACGAGTACGGATTTGCGGCAAGCCGTGATGTTTGGGGCTGACCTCAGTGGTGCAACCATGAACCAGGCTCTGATTATTGGTGCGATCGGGCTGCCGTTGGAAGTGGCAACCCCGCGCGAGCGGTTCAATTGGGGAGTCCATGAGGCCGATCGCCGCAACTTTTCAGGGGCGATCGTTTACTACAACCAAGCGATTACCCAAGACCCTACTTTTGCGGAGGCCTATCTCAACCGCGCCGTGGCCCGATCGCACATGGCCGACTATGCCGGGGCGATCGGCGATGGAAAAATGGCGGCGCAGTTATTTGCCCAGGCCAACAACCCAGCCCAGCAAGAATTGGCTGAAAAATTCTCGCGCGATCTCGAAAAGTATGTTGAACAGGGCGAGAGCGAACAGTCAGACGGCAATGGCGTAGGGATTTCCATTCTGAACTTTGTCCGAGGCGTTGGCTCCTTTTTGATTCCGCTGTTGCTTTGATCGTCTCCCCTGTCCCAAGACTCAGGGATGCTGAATTCTGGAATCTAAATTAGGTGCGCCGATTGGATCGACCGGTGTTTCCCACGGATGGATTGCGGGAAGCGGGTTGATCGGCCGGAGGTGATGCCGCATTCGCGCCAGGTACGGCAAAACGAGCCGACTGCACTGCTCCTGCATTGCCCACTTTGCGCTCGGTGCCTTCGTTGTAGCTGAGGAATGTTCCCCCAGCGTTGCCGGTCACGACCACTACGTTGCGCTGGCCGGTGACGAGGCGTTGGGTTCCTTCGGGCAAAACGCCTTCGTAGGTGACTTTGCCGTCGGTCGTAATGCGAACCCACGATCGCTCGCTGAGTCGCAGGTTCACGCGAACGGGGGCGATCGCTCCCAGGCTCAACGTCCTCGGGAATCGAATGGAGCTAGCGATTCCCTGGGCCACGAGGGGGCCATTTCCAGCATCGGCGGTGGTCGGAACGGGCGATCGGGCCGGACTCGCCGCCGGACTCGCTGGCGTTCTGACCGGTGACGGTGACGGTGAAGAGCGCAGCCGGCTTGGGGGAGTCGGAGTCACGCTCGGCGACGGCTTGGGCTTCGGTGAAGTGCTCGGGGAAGTCGTGGGCGATGGTGAAGGTGACGGTGACGGTTTTGGGCTAGCGCTGGCCGTCGGCGAAGGGCTGGGCGTGGGACTAGGCGAGGGGCTAGGGCTAGGCGAGGGGTTAGGACTAGGCGAAGGGCTGGGACTGGGTGTCGGACTCGCCTGAGGACTGGGGCTAACGGTATTTTTGGGCGTAGGACTCGCGGGAGAGCTAGCGATCGGGCTGGGGCTAACCGGTAGCGGCACAACAACCGTGCTAGTCGGTATTCTCTGCCGCAGGAGCGCCGACAGACCCAGCACCGAAGCAATCAGCACCCCAATGTAGAGCACAACTAAGTGGGCGGGCTTGAGCTGGGGAGCCGGAATGACCGATAGCACGCGCTGCGACGATCGCACGGGAACCAGGCCATTTTGCAACGGATACTCTTGGGCGATTTCCGAGCCATTCAGGCCCAGGGCCGTTGCGTACTTAGAAATGAACCCCCGCACATAGACTGGTTCCGGCAAGGACGACGAGTCGGCCGCTTCTAGGGCTTGCAGGATACGACGCTGGATTTTCGTGGTTGCCGCGACGGACTCGATTGTTAGGCCTTGGCTTTCACGACGTTCCCGCAATCGAGCGCCAATTTCAACCAGGCGCTCAATTTGGGGCGAGTCAGCAGGCATCGTGCTGTCGTTCATATCCTTGTGGCTGCTGCGGTGCGTGATGCGGCGAGGGTGAGGTAATTCAGGGATGGTACTGAGAGTTTACTGGGATCCGGAGACCCGTGACTATCCCTAGAGTAGTCGGGAGATCCGTCCAGCGGTTGGCAACGAGATCGAGTATTGAGGGAGTGCAAATGGCGTTTGAGGATTGCTTTCGCGTTGCGGCGATCGCGACCGTCAACCAAGCCCAGCTCGTTGCCGCAGGGTTTGCACTTCGGCTGGGGTGAGATTGCGATGAGCACCGCTGGGCAGCAGGCTACCGTCGGGCGATCGCAATGTCACGAAACCAATCGCGATACGGTGCAACTTTATCACCGGATGACCGAATAATTCAGCGACTCGTCGAATTTGGCGGTTTCGGCCTTCGGTCAGGATGATTTCTAACTCGGTGCGCGGGTCGGTGGGACGGTGGGGATCGCGGTGGGAGGTTCCCGACGAGTTGCCCGATCGCGGCCCCAAGGTTGCTTTCGGGATCGCTGTGGTTTGAGCTGTGGTTTGAGCTGTGGTTTGAATTAATCGCACGTCTGCGGGCAAGGTTTTGCGCCCATCGAGCAGAACGCCCGATCGCCAACGATCGAGGGTGGCGGCCGTTGGTTGGCCTTGCACCCACACGCGATAGGTTTTGGGCCAATGGAACCGGGGATGGGTGAGGGCGTGGGTCAACTCGCCATCGTTCGTGAGCAACAGCGCGCCGGTGGAGTCCCAGTCCAGCCGCCCGACGGGATGGATGCCCGTTTGCTCGACCAGCGATCGCGGCAGCAGATCCAGCACCGTTGGCCGATGGCGATCGTCCGCGCAGGCCGAGAGCACCCGCGCAGGTTTGTTGATCAATAAATAGATCGGGTCGGGCCGATCGGCCGGGCCCACCCGGCAGCCATCCACATCAATCCGATCGACCTGGGGATCAACCACACAGCCGATCGTGGCCACCTGGCCATTCACCCGCACCCGTCCGGCGGCGATCCAATCTTCCGCATGACGACGGGAGGCCAGCCCCCATTGGGCCAGCACCTTTTGTAAGCGCTGGGGTTGTAACGGTTGGGGCGGCGATCGATCGGGCAGTCGATCGGGCGATCGGCCGGGGCGGGGTGGGGCGCTCAAGGGATACTTTTCCAGGACGTTGATTGTGTTGTGGTCGTGTTCAATTTTGCCCGATTCGATCGATCACGCACGATGCGATCGCACCCGATCGACCCCAAACACATCCCCGCCAAACACCCAAAATCCATTTTCCCGCAGGTCTCAAGCAACCCAAAACCATCCTTAAATAAACGCCCTTGAAATGCCCTTGAAATGCCGCCCTGGGAATGCTGCTGGCTAGGGAAGAGCAACGCGATTACTGGACGGCGCAAGCGGCTGCGTGGTCGCGTAGCCACGTGAGGGGGCCCTGGGGGCCGGGTGTTGCGGAAGTCGTTGTCGAAGGGGCGGCTGGGGATCCCAGCAGGCTCACGCGCCCTTCGTGGGAAAGACCAAAGGAAAACCCCAGCCATTGGCCGCTGACTCTGGGCTGGGAGCATTGGGAGTCGGGCATTTGAGCGATCGTGCTCGATCGGGGCAGCAAAAGCAGTTGTAAACCAACGACGGTCATGAGGGTGGTGATCGCCAGACTGATCGGTTTTTTCATGTCGATCGCACCTCAGAATGCTGGAGCAAAAACGTAGAACGAGAACGGCAGTCAAAACCAATCACTCGGGAAAATGACTCGGAAGACAGCCTAGGACGGCCAGATGTCGATCGCTTGTCGCTCAGTTGTCAGCGGTTGCCAAGGTTGAACGAGTGATTGGTTTTAACTAGAACCCTGAAGATACTGGGGTTCGTTAGGTTCCTGTGCGATCGATATAACCAACGTCCTGCGATCGATGTAACCAAAACTCTGCGATCGCGATCGTCTAGCCTCGGCCAGTGCGCCGATCGCAACATCCGATCGGCCAATCGCAATCGATCGCACACCATTGCCAGAATCAGAATCAGATCGCACCCGATCGGGCAATTTCGCCAAACCCCCTATAATCTGAAGGCTAACCCTTTCGTCGAACCATGGTCGCTGAATTCGCTGACTCCGCCAAGCTGGAATTAGAAGTTAATCGCCGCCGAAACTTTGCCATCATTTCCCATCCGGACGCGGGGAAAACCACCCTCACGGAGAAATTGTTGCTGTACGGGGGCGCAATTCATGAAGCGGGTTCCGTGCGGGCGCGTCGCGACCAGCGCCAAGCCACATCGGACTGGATGGAACTCGAAAAACAACGAGGCATTTCGATTACGTCCACGGTGTTGCAGTTTGAATATCGCGATTGCCAAATTAATCTGCTAGACACACCGGGCCACCAAGATTTTAGCGAAGACACCTATCGCACCTTGGCGGCGGCGGATAATGCGGTGATGTTGATTGACGCGGCGAAAGGGTTGGAACCGCAAACGCGCAAATTGTTTGAAGTTTGTCGATTGCGAAAACTGCCCATTTTTACCTTCGCAAACAAGCTCGATCGCCCGTCCCAAGAGCCGCTGAATTTGTTAGATGAAATCGAAAAAGAACTGAAGCTGGCGACCTATCCCGTGAATTGGCCGATCGGGACGGGCGATCGGTTCAAGGGCGTGTTCGATCGGCGCAGTCGCCAGGTTTACCTGTTCCAGCGATCGCGCCACGGCAGCAAAATGGCCAGCGAAACCACCATGGAGTTGGACGATCCCCGCCTGGCCGAACTGGTGGAACCGGATGTGTATCAACAATTCCGCGATGAATTAGAACTGATCGAAGAAGTCGGAACCGAGCTAGATCTCGAAGCCGTCTTGGCCGGCGAATTAACCCCCGTTTTCTTCGGCAGCGCCATGACCAATTTTGGCGTGCAACTCTTTCTCGATGCCTTTCTGGACTATGCGGCAAAACCGGGGCCACGCCACAGCCGCAGCGGCGAAATTGACCCAACCCATGAGCATTTTTCAGGGTTTGTGTTCAAACTCCAGGCCAACATGGATCCCAAACACCGCGATCGGGTGGCCTTTGTGCGCATTTGCTCCGGCAAATTTGAAAAAGACATGGTTGTGACCCATGCGCGATCGGGCAAAAGCCT
>Ga0209278_1000713_pt1 | contig 23610 bp, 23 predicted proteins | sample JI81BgreenDNA_FD_187504 | JGI IMG/M metagenome (GOLD analysis project Ga0209278, IMG submission 187504) | Wastewater effluent complex algal communities from Wisconsin, to seasonally profile nutrient transformation and Carbon sequestration -... | ecosystem: Engineered > WWTP > Effluent > Algae... | reverse complement strand
ACGTCATCGATGATTGCCGGGTGCCGGTCATCGTCGTCACCCAGGGTGGCTGCATCGGTGGCGGCGTCGATCTGGTGACGGCCTGCGATATCCGCATCTGTTCATCCGAAGCCTATTTCACCATCCAGGAAATCAATGTCGGCATCGTGGCCGATGTCGGCACGCTGCAGCGCATCCCGCATCTGCTGCCACAGGGTCTGATCCGCGAACTGGCTTATACCGGCCGCAAGTTCCCGGCGGCGGAGGCGCTGCGCTATGGCTTTGTGAACCGGGTGGAAGACACGCATGCCGATGCGCTGGCTGCCGCAGAGGTGATGGCGCGCGAGATCTGCGCCAAATCCCCGCTTGCCATCACCGGCATCAAGCAGGTGCTCAACTATGGCCGCGATCACAGCGTGGCCGACGGCCTTGAATATGTGGCGGTCTGGAATGCCGGCATGCTGCAGGGCGACGACATGAAAGAGGCCGTGAAGGCGCAAATGACGCGGCAATCTGCCACCTATGCAAATTTGAAAGCCTAATATTTTGGGCCAGTCTGCGCCCATTTGACCCGGGTTTGCGCTTGCGTGTTGCGGTGCAGCGCGGCATAGGGGATACGTCTTTTGGCGGATGAGTCCGCCCGTTTCAGGCCAGGGGCAGTATGCGCCGCATTCATTCGATAATCCTTTCCGCCGGGGCGATGGGCGCTTCGGTTCGCAGTTTCGCACAGGAAGCCATTGCGGCTGCACCCGTGCCACCCGTTGCCACCACCGAGGTGCCGGCCGCCGTTCCGGCGCTCACGGCGCCGTCGGCGGAGTATGGCGTTCCGCGCGGTGGCTGGGATCTGCAATTGCCCGCCACCGATATCGCGGTGGAAGCCCACAACATGATCAACTGGGTGCTGAACCCGGTGATGGCTGGCGTGACGGTTTTCGTGCTGGCGTTGCTGGCGTGGACGATGTTCCGCTATCGCGCCGGGGCCAACCCGGTACCGTCGAAGAACAGCCACAACACCACGATCGAAGTGATCTGGACGGTGGTGCCGGCGCTGATCCTGGTGGTCATCGCCTTCCCCAGCTTCCGCCTGCTGGCCAATCAATATGATCCGCCCAAGGCCGACATCACCATCAAGGCCATCGGCCACCAATGGTATTGGGAATATGAATATCCCGATCAGGGCGGCTTCACCTTCGATTCGGTGATGCTCACCAACGAAGAAGCGGCCAAGCGCGGCACGCCCAAGCTGCTGGATGTCGATAACCGCGTGGTGGTGCCGGTTGGCGCCACGGTGAAGATCCTCACCACCGCGGCTGATGTGATCCACAGCTTCGCCATCCCGGCCTTCTATCTGAAGATGGATGCCGTGCCGGGCCGCATCAATGAAACGTGGTTCAAGACTGATCGTCCGGGCGTGTACTTCGGCCAGTGCAGCGAGCTGTGCGGCACCAAGCATGCCTACATGCCGATCGCCATCGAAGTGCTACCACGCGCGCAGTTCGATGCCTGGGTCGCTGCCAAGCAGAAGGAAAACGGCATTGAGCCGAAAGCGGCCGAAGCCGCTGCTGCGCAAGCTGCTCCCGCCGCCCCCGCTGCCGATGCTGCTGCCCCCGTCGCTGATGCGGCTCCGGCTGCTCCGGCTGCCCAGTAAGATTCGAGAAGAGGACACCGTATCATGGCTCACGCCGCAACCGCCGGTGCTCATGACCACGCTCATGATCACAAGCCCGGCTTCATCCAGCGCTGGCTCTTTTCGACCAACCACAAGGATATCGGCACGCTCTACCTGATCTTCGCGATCATCGCCGGCACCATCGGCGGCGCGATTTCGGGTGTGATGCGTCTGGAACTGGCGCAGCCGGGCATTCAGTGGCTCACCTTCATGACCCAGGGCAATGTCGATCAGGCCAACCATCTGTGGAACGTGTTCATCACCGCCCACGGCCTCATCATGGTGTTCTTCACCGTCATGCCCGCCATGATCGGCGGCTTCGGCAACTGGTTCGTCCCCATCATGATCGGCGCGCCGGACATGGCGTTCCCGCGCATGAACAACGTGTCGTTCTGGCTGCTGGTCCCATCCTTCCTGCTGCTGTGCGGCTCGATGTTCGTCGAAGGCCCCGCAGGCGCCAATGGTGCCGGCACCGGCTGGACGGTCTATCCGCCGCTCTCCACCGCCGGCCACCCGGGCCCGGCCGTGGACATGGCGATCCTGTCGCTGCACATCGCCGGCGCATCGTCGATCCTGGGCGCGATCAACTTCATCACCACCATCCTCAACATGCGCGCGCCGGGCATGACCCTGCACAAGATGCCGCTGTTCGTGTGGTCGGTGCTGGTCACCGCCTTCCTGCTGCTGCTGTCGCTGCCCGTGCTGGCTGGCGCCATCACCATGCTGTTGACCGATCGCAACTTCGGCACCCACTTCTTCTCGGCCGATGGCGGCGGCGATCCGGTGCTGTATCAGCACCTGTTCTGGTTCTTCGGTCACCCCGAAGTCTATATTCTCATCTTGCCCGGCTTCGGCATCGTCAGTCAGATCGTCTCCACCTTCTCCAAGAAGCCGGTGTTCGGTTATCTCGGCATGGCCTATGCCATGGTCGCCATCGGCTTCATCGGCTTTGTCGTGTGGGCGCACCACATGTTCACCGTCGGCCTTGATGTGAATACCAAGATGTACTTCACCGCCGCCACGATGATCATCGCGGTGCCCACCGGCATCAAGATCTTCAGCTGGATCGCGACGATGTGGGGCGGTTCCATCAGCTTCAAGACCCCGATGCTGTGGGCGATCGGCTTCATCTTCATGTTCACCGTGGGCGGCGTGACTGGCGTGCTGCTGTCCAACGCTGGCGTGGATACCTATTTCCACGACACTTATTACGTGGTGGCCCACTTCCACTATGTGCTGTCGCTGGGCGCCGTGTTCGCCATCTTCGCCGCCTGGTACTACTGGTTCGGCAAGATGTTCGGGAAGCCGTACAACGAGCTGCTTGGCCAGCTGCACTTCTGGATCTTCTTCATCGGCGTCAACGTTCTGTTCTTCCCGATGCACTTCCTGGGTTCGGATGGCATGCCGCGCCGCATCGCGGATTATCCGGACGCCTATGCCTACTGGAACCAGATTGCATCCTATGGCTACGCCATCATGGCCGTCGGCATGCTGTTCTTCTTCCTCAACCTGGTTGTCAGCCTCGCTTCGCGCCGCAAGGTGGAAGACAATTACTGGGGCGAAGGTGCCACCACGCTGGAATGGACCCTGTCCAGCCCACCGCCGTTCCACCAGTTCGAAACCTTGCCCGTCATCAAGTGACCGGGCCTGGGGGCAGGGTGACCTGCCCCCCTGCAGGCTATTTGCGATGAACAATATTGCCACCGCCCAGCCGGCCACCGGGGTACCAACACCTCTGCTGGCGGACTGGCGCGATTATTTCGCGCTCCTGAAGCCGCGGGTGATGACGCTGGTGATCTTCACTGCGGCCTGCGCCATGGTGGCAGCGCCGGGCAGCCTGCACCCGTTCCTTGCCTTCACCGGCATCCTGTGCATCGCGGTTGCCGCTGGAGCCGCCGGCGCACTCAACCAGTGGTATGAAGCCGATATCGATGCGCTGATGAAGCGCACTGCCCAGCGGCCGCTGCCGGCCGGCAAACTGCAGAAGCCCGAGGCGCTGGCCTTTGGTGTCATTCTCGGCACCGGATCGGTGGCCATCATGGGCCTTGCACTGAATTGGGTGGCAGCAGCCTGGCTGGCCGTTTCGATCCTGTTCTATGTCGTTGTCTACACCGCCTGGCTGAAGCGCCGCACGCCGCAGAATATCGTTATCGGCGGCGCGGCCGGCGCCTTCCCGGTAATCTGCGGCTGGGCCGCCGTTGCCGGCGAAACGCCGATGTTGGCCTGGATCCTGTTTGCCATCATCTTCCTGTGGACGCCGCCGCACTTCTGGGCGCTGGCCCTGTTCATGGAGGCCGATTATTCCAAGGCCGGCGTGCCGATGCTACCCGTCACCCATGGGCTCAAGGAAACCCGCAAGCAGATCCTCGCTTATTCGGCGCTACTGGTGCCCGTGACCATCGCGCCGACGCTATTGGGCCTGGCCGACTGGGCCTATGGCGGCACGGCGATCACGCTGGGCGTGATGTTCATGATCATGGCGTGGAACGTCTATCGTAGCAGCGCGACGCTGGCGGCCGACATGGTGGCCGAAAAGAAGCTGTTCAAGTTCAGTCTGCTCTATCTGGCTTGCCTGTTCGGCGCACTGGTCGCCGATCGGCTGCTGCTGCCATGAACATCGATCCCGCCACCTGGACTGCTGACGAGCGGGCCGCCTTCATGGCCCGCCGCGCCTCGCGCAACCGGGCCATCGGCATATTGCTGTTTGCCATGGTGGCGCTGTTCTTCGGCATCACCGTGGTGCGGATGAGCGGGCAGGTGTCGGCCCCCACGGCGGCGACGGCGTCATGAGCACCGCCGCAGCCAACCGCCGTGTCGGCCTGATGGCTGGCCTGATGGCGGTCAGCATGATCGGCCTCGCCTATGCGTCGGTGCCGCTTTATCGCTTGTTCTGCCAGGTCACCGGCTTCGGCGGCACCACGCAGGTTGCCGCCGCCGCGCCGACCGCCGATCAGATGCAGGCCGTCGCCGGCCGCACCATCAAGGTGCGATTCGATTCGAATCTGGCGCCGGGTCTGGCCTGGCGGTTCAAGCCCAAGGCCAATGAGGTCAGCATCCCGATCGGCGAGAAACGCCTGGCCTTCTATACCGCCAGCAACAACGGCAGCACCGCCATCACCGGCCGCGCCGTCTACAACGTCTCCCCCGACGTGGCTGGCCGCTATTTCATCAAGATCGACTGTTTCTGTTTCACCGAGCAGACGCTGAAAGCCGGCGAGACGGTGGACATGCCGGTTTCCTATTATATCGATCCGGCCATCATGGATGATCCGGTGGCGAAAAAGATCGACGAAATCACGTTGAGCTACACCTTCTATCCGGTGGACAAACCCGCGAGTGTCGCGCTAAGCGCTGCGGCAATTCGTAACAGCTTGAAAGACAGGGGCTGACCCATGGCTGGAGCCAAGACCCACAGTTTCCACATTCTCAACCCGTCATCACGCCCGCTGATGATGTCGATGGCGGTGCTGATCCTCGCCGCCGGCGCGATCGGCTGGATGCACAAGACCGGTTGGGGCATGCCTGCCTTCTTCGCCGGCCTCGCGGCGGTCGCAGCCATGTTCTTCCTGTGGTGGAAGGATGTCGTCCACGAAGCCAACACCGGCGATCACACGCCGGTCGTGCAGCTGCACCACCGTTATGGCATGATCCTGTTCATCGCGTCGGAAGTGATGTTCTTCGTCGCCTGGTTCTGGGCCTATTTCAACGCCGCGCTCTATCCGTCGATGCACGAAGGCATCGAAGGCGTGTGGCCGCCCAAGGGCATCGAGCTGCTCGATCCGTTCGTGTTCCCGCTGCTCAACACGCTGATCCTGCTGCTGTCGGGCACCAGTGTCACCTGGGCGCACCACGCGCTGATCCATGATGACCGCAAGGGCCTGAAGCAGGGCCTGTGGGTGACGATCGCGCTCGGCCTGATCTTCACCTGCGTGCAGGCCTATGAATATCATCACGCCGAATATGGCATGGCGGACAGCATCTATGGCGCCGCCTTCTACATGGCGACCGGCTTCCACGGCTTCCACGTCATCGTGGGCACCATCTTCCTGATGGTGTGCCTGGCGCGCACCTACAAGGGTGACTTCACCTCGCGCCAGCATTTCGGTTTCGAAGCGGCCGCCTGGTACTGGCACTTCGTGGACGTGGTGTGGCTGTTCCTGTTCATCGCCATCTATGTGTGGGGTTCGAACTTCGGCGCGGCTGTAGCCCCCCACGCGTTTGGCTGAGGCACACACGCCCGTTCAAGTTGCACTGAGGGGCTGCTGTCCACGCTGTGGTGGCGGCCCCTTGTTTGTTGGCCTGCTCAAGATCGCGCCGCGCTGTTCCGCGTGCAGCCTGGATTATGGCCGCTTCAACGTTGGCGATGGCGCCGCCCCGTTCCTGATCTTCATTGTCGCCACCATCGTCATCATCGCCAGCCAGGTGACCGAAGCAAAGCTCGCCCCGCCCTGGTGGGTGCACGTTCTGCTGTGGGGACCGATCACGCTCGGCCTGTCACTGGGGTTGATGCGACTGGCCAAGGGCCTGTTGGTCGCCCTTGAGTTTCGCAATGATGCCGGCGAAGGACAGGCGTGAGCCGCCGAATCCCGATCATCCCCACCATTATCACCGCCGTTGGCATCCTGATCCTCTGCGGCCTGGGCAAATGGCAGCTGGATCGGCGGGCGTGGAAGCATGATCTGATCGAGCGGCTGGCGGCCGCGCCGAATCTGCCGGAAGTGACGCCAGACGAATTCCGCGCCGCCATGATGGGCGATGCCTCCATCCAGTATCGCCGGGCCAGTATCGATTGCCGGGCCGGTGACAAGAAGCCTTATGATCTGCGCCCCGGCAGCTCCGCCGGCGGCACTTCCGGCTTTTATGTCGTGGTGTCATGCCGGCCCAACAGCCGCTCGCCGGATATCGTGGCGGTGGCCGGCTGGACGAAGCGCGTGGACGCCAAGGACATCGTGATCAGCCTCGATCACCAACTGACCGGCGTGGTGATCGAGCGCCCCTATGGCAATGCGCCCGATCGCCCGCGTTTCATGCTGATTCCTGATGAGGCAATCCCGCCGCTCGGCCGGCCGCTGCAACCGCGCGCCGCCGATCTGCCCGACAATCACCTGGCCTATGCCGGGCAATGGTTCGGGTTGGCGGTGGCGCTCGCTGCGATTTACGGCCTCTATCTTCGGCGGCGCGCGGTTGCGCACAGCGCAAAGCCCGAATAACGGGGGCGGGTCATGCGCTATGTCTCCACACGGGGTGCCGCCCCGATCCTCGATTTTGAAGCCGCCACCCTGGCCGGCCTGGCCAGCGACGGCGGGCTCTATGTGCCCGAAACCTGGCCGCGCTTTGCCGAAGCCGAGATCGCGGCGATGGCTGGCCTGCCCTATGTCGAAGTCGCGGTGCGGGTGTGCCAGCGCTTCACGGCCGGTTCCTTGGACGAAGCGGCGCTGCGCCAGATCTTCACTGCCGCCTATGGCCGTTTCGCGCACGCTGCCGTGGCGCCGCTGAAGCAACTCGATCACCGCCACTGGCTGCTCGAACTCTTCCATGGGCCAACACTGGCCTTTAAGGATGTGGCACTGCAGGCGCTCGGCCTCGTATTCGAACGCTTCCTTGCCCAATCCGGCCAGCACATCACCGTGATCGGCGCGACCTCGGGCGACACCGGTTCTGCCGCGATCGATGCGCTGGCCGGCCGGTCGGGCGTTGAAGTCTATATGCTGCACCCCCATGGCCGGGTGAGCGAGGTGCAGCGCCGGCAGATGACGACGGTGCTGGATGCCAACATCCACAACATCGCCATCGACGGCAATTTCGACGACGCACAGGCCATTGTGAAGGCGATGTTCAACGATGCGGCCTTTGCGGCCCGCTTCCCACTGGCCGCGGTGAACAGCATCAACTGGGCCCGGCTGCTGTTCCAGGTCGTCTATTATTTCACCTCGGCGCTGTCGCTGGGTGCACCGCATCGCGCCGTGTCCTACGCCGTGCCCACCGGCAATTTCGGCGACGTGTTCGCTGGCTATGTCGCAGCGCAAATGGGCCTGCCCATTGAGCGCCTGGTGGTCGCCACCAACCGCAACGATATCCTGCACCGCGCGCTGACCAGCGGCGATTACAGCGCCGGCACCGTCGCCCCCACCGATGCGCCGTCGATGGATATTCAGGTCTCCTCCAATTTCGAGCGGCTGCTGTTCGACCTATCGGGCCGCGATGGTGCCGCGCTGGCTGCGGCCATGGCCGAGTTTGAAGCGACGAAGAAACTGGCGCTGCCCAAGGCCTGGCTGGCCAAGGCCGGCCTGTTCACCTCCGCCCGCGTTGACGCCGATGAAATGGCCGACACCATGCGCTGGGCGCTGGCCAACACCGGCGAACTGCTTGATCCGCATACCGCCATCGGCCTGGCTGCCGCCCGCCGCGACGCGGGCAACGCGCCGATGGTGACGCTGGCGACCGCCCACCCGGCCAAGTTCCCGGCGGCTGTGCAGGCCGCGACCGGTGTTCACCCCGATCTGCCGGCGCGTCTGGCCGATCTGATGACGCGCACCGAGCGCTACGACACCGCCCCGGCCAATCTTCAGGCCATTGAGGCCTATGTTGCGACACGTGCGCGCGCCAAATGACCGAACCGCAGATCACCATCCTCGATAACGGTTTGCGTGTCGCCAGCTGGGCGCTGCCCGGGCTCGAAACCGCTGCCGTCGCGCTCACTGCCGAAACCGGTTCGCGCTTCGAACGGCCGGAGCACAACGGCCTTGCGCATCTGTTCGAGCATATGGTGTTCAAGGGCACGCAGCGCCGCTCCGCCCGCGCAATCGCCGAGGAGATGGAGGATGTGGGTGGCCAGCTCAACGCCTGGACCAGCCGCGACACCACGATGTTCCACGCTCGCCTGCTGGCACGTGACCTGCCTCTGGGCGTGGACCTGATCGCCGATCTCGTCACCGGCGCGCGATTCGATGCCGACGACATCGTGCGCGAAAAGGAAGTGGTGCTGCAGGAATTGGGCGAAGCCCGCGACACGCCGGATGATATCGTGTTCGATCATCTGCAGGAAGCCGCCTTCCCGGAACAGGCACTGGGCCGCTCCATCCTGGGGGATGAAGCCAGTCTGGCGCGAATCACCCGCGATGATCTGCTCGGCTGGCAGGCCGATCATTATGCGTCGCAGCGGCTCACGCTGGTGGCCGCCGGCAAGGTTGATCACGCCGAACTGTGCCGGCTCGCGCAGGCCGCGTTCCCGGCAGCAGCCGGCCGCAATCTGTCACCGGTTGGCGACGACGTGCGCTTCCATCCCGGCCGCCACCACGATGCCCGCCGGATCGAGCAGGCGCAGCTGACGGCAGGCTGGGCCGCCCCCGGCCATCATGATCCGGCGCAGGATGCCGCGCTGCTGTTCACGCTGGCGGCCGGTGGCGGCATGTCCTCCCGCCTTTTTCAGCAAGTGCGCGAAGAACGCGGGCTGGCCTACACGGTCTCGGCCTCGTTGCAGCCTTATGTCGATGCCGGCCTGATGAGCGTCCACGCCGCCACCGATCCCAAGCAGGCCGCCGCCGCGCGTGATCTGATCATGACCGTGCTGCATGAAACCGCCGCCGGGCTGGAGCAGGCCGAACTCAATCGCGCCCGCGCGCAGGCGGTGGCCGGCCTGCTGATGGCGCTGGAAGGCCCACAAGGCGCGTCCGACTATCTGGGCCGCAGCCTGATCGTGCACGGCCGCTTCCTGCCGCCGGCCGAACTGGTGGCCCGCATTGACGCCGTCACCGTGGATGCCGCCCGCGCCGCTGGTGCCGCCATGCTCAGCGCGGCGCCGGCCCGCGCCGAGATCGGCCGCCATAAAGCTGCTGCATGACGGCGCCAACCACCCCTCTGGCCACTCTCGTTACCGAGCCCTGGGCCGATTTCGGGCTGGTCGATTCCGGCCATGGTCGCAAGCTGGAACGCTATGGCCGCTTCCGCTTCATCCGCCCGGAACCGCAGGCAATGTGGGCGCCGGCCAGCGCCGAATGGAAGGCCGATGGCGAATTCATCGGCGGCAGCGACGAAGACGGCGGCGGCCGCTGGCAGCTTTCGACCAATGTGCCCGAACGCTGGGCCATGAAGCGGCCATCGCCGGGGGGAGAGGTGAGCTTCTGGGCCAACAACACGCCCTTCCGTCACCTCGGCTTCTTCCCCGATATGGGCGGCCAGTTCGATTGGCTGGCCAGCCGCATCCGCCCAAGCGACCGGGTGATGAACATGTTCGGCTATACCGGCGTGGGCAGCCTGATTGCGGCTCGCGCCGGCGCGCAGGTGACCCACGTGGATGCCAGCAAGAAGAGTGTGGCCGCCGCCCGCGAGAATGCTGCGCTGTCGGGCCTGGCCGATGCCCCGGTGCGCTGGATCATCGATGATGCGCTGAAATTCCTGCGCCGCGAGGTTCGGCGCGGGGCAAAATATCACGGCCTGATCTTCGATCCGCCCAAATATGGCCGCGGCCCCGATGGCGAGGTGTGGCAGCTGGAACGCGATCTGCCCGAACTGGTCGATCTCGCCCGGCAATTGCTGGCCGACGATGCGCGCTTTTTCGTGCTCACCGTTTATGCCATCCGCATGTCGGCGCTGGCACTGCATCCGCTCGTCGATCAGGCGATGGGCGCACGCGGCGGCAGCATCGAGGTTGGTGACATGGCCATCCGCGAGGAAACGCGCGGGCTGCTGCTGCCCACCGCCATTTTCGCCCGTTGGAGCGCCTGAGCCTGTCCTACGGCGCCATTGCCGGTTAAACTCAGCGATTGGCGTTCTTTGAAAATTCGGGATGGTGGCGGTCGAAAACCCGCGAAATGCGGAAAAACTGTCAAATATTGCTCCAGTTCAGCCCTGCAGTGCCGCCTGCCAGCCCAGAGCCGCGACCGCCCCGGCGGTGAGCAGCAGGCGCAGCCGGCCATACCAGCCGGGCAGGCTGCGCGAGGTCCAATCCCACAGAAAATGCACCAGCAGCGCGGCGGCCAGCGCCAGCAACTGCGCCACACGATATTTGGGCGGAGCGAGCAGCACCAACCAGCCAATGATGCTGGGCAGCATGGCCAGACCGATCAGGCCGGGGGACGGCTGCGAATATTGCACGGCCGCGCCCCAGCGCGCGCCGCCCAGGAAGGAGAGGATGATGGCGGCCCACCACAGAAGTGCTTCCGTGAATTGCCAGCGGAAATCGGGGAAGGCCAATGTGGCCAGTGGCGGCGCCAGGAACGGAATCAGCCCGGCAAGGCCATAGAAGAGCACGATCGGCGGGGTTTTCGACATGGCGCACCCCCTGTCATGCGGCGGCGTGCCGGCAAATGCGGCAAGACGCCCTCAGCCGCGGCAGGCCCGCACGCTTTCCGGGCGTGGCCGCACGCCAGGGCGGAACATCGCAACATAGCCTTGGGCAATGTCGGTCGTGCTGATCAGTTCATAGCCCACCGCCTTCACCTCGCAGGCAAGCAGCGCCTTGGGCATGCCATGTTCTTCGGACGGCCGATCAAGATCGACGACCACGACCCGGCCCCCTGGCTTGAGGCTGCCGCGCAGGCGATCGAGCAGCAGATAGGGCTGTTCGATCTCGTGATACATGTGGATCATCAGCGCCACATCCACGCTGGCGGCGGGCAAGCGGGCATTGGCCTGGCTGCCCTGCACGAAGCGCACATTGGTGAGGCCGGCCGCGCGGCTGCGCTGGCGAACGCGGTCCAGCACGGCCAATGCGATATCCTGGGCAAACACCCGGCCCTGCGGCCCCACCACCGGTGCCACACGCATCACATAATATCCGCCACCGGTGCCGATATCGGCCACGGCCATGCCGGGCCGGATGCCGGCGATGCGGATGACATCGGCGGCTTCCCCCGCCTTGTCGCGCGCGGCCTCCTCACCCCAGGCCGAAGACACCACCTTGGCCACCGGGCGCTGTGGACGCGGCAAGGGGCCTGCGGCCGACAGGAGTGGCAGCACGGCGATGAGGGCGCAGAGGCGGCGGGCAAGGCTCACATTGCCCCCTTGGCAGGCCAGCATGGCCAAAAAATGTCAGTCGGCGGTAACGGCCTTTGGCGCCGCGCCGGTGCTGTCCAGCGTGCGCCAACGGTTCATCTGGCGCTGGAACTCGTTCAAGTCGCGGCCACCCAGTTCGGCGCCGCCGATGAAACGCAGGCTGACCGGGTTTACCGCCTTGCCGCGCAGCCACACTTCGTAATGCAGGTGCGGGCCCGTCGAAAGCCCGGTGGAGCCGACCGCGCCGATGCGCTGGCCCTGGCCGATACGCTGGCCCGGTCGCACGTCGATGCGGCTCATGTGGGCATAAGCGGTGGCCAAATCCTTGTTGTGACGGATCATCACATATTTGCCATGGCCGCCGTGCCAGCCGGCAAAGCTGACCGTGCCGCCGCCGGCCGCCATGATCGATTGGCCATGGCCAGCGTTGAAATCGACGCCCTTGTGCATCCGGGAAAAGCCCAGCACCGGGTGCAGCCGCATGCCGAAGCTGCTTGTCATGCGGGCACCGTCAACAGGCGTCTTCATCAGGCCCTTCTTCACGCCTTCGCCGCTGGCCTGGTAATATTCGCCTTTCCACAGGCCGATTTCCACCGGATCGCGACCCTTGCGGGCCAGCGCGCCAAACAGCAATTTGCCGTGGCGGATCTCGCCGGTTTCGGCGCGGTCCTGTTCGATGATGATGTCGAACCGGTCGGCCTTGCCGAGGCCACGCTGGAAATCGACAACGTGGCGCATCTGCTTGATGAACTCGGCGGCCTGCCCGGCTGGAATGCCGGCACTGCGCAGCGCGCGGTTGAGGCTGCCGCTCACCGGTGCGCTCACCCGTAGTGGGGTGGAATCAACCTTGATGGGAATGCGCTTCAAAACAAGGCCGCTGCCGCTGCGGCTGATTTCCACCCGAAGGTCGAAGGCGGCGCGCAGAGCCAGGCTTTCGAGTGGGCGCGGCACCGATTTGGTTTCGCGCCGGCCAAGCACCAGTTCGGCGCGGGCGCTGCCCCCGGGGGTCAGTCCGGCCAGCAGGCGTGTCACCTCGGCCACGTCCGGCGCACCGACGCCGGCATTGCGCAGCGCGCGCGCCAGTCCGCGCCGACCGATGGTCACGCTGCGTTCAACGCGCGGCCGTTCCGGCGCCTCGGCCAGCGGTCGCAACTGGCGTGGATCAACGCGGGGGCTGACACCCGATATGCCGCCAAACACCAGTGGCGCGACACTGTAGGCCCGCGCTTCGTCGCGTTGAGCGGGCGTCAATGGCGCGGGCACGACTTCGTAGATGGGGGGCACAATGCTGCCGGCCAGCATGGCGCCGCCCACCAGCGCCGTGCAGGCCGCCAGTTTCATCCACCAGCGGCGGCTGCCGATGGCGGTGCCAAGATCAAGGTCGATGTCGCCCTGGGCGGCGGCGCGACGCAGGCGCTGCCAATCATCGGCAAGCCGCAGGCGCTCTGCATCGGCGGCGCGGGCGAGCGCTTGGCCGGCGCGCAGCAGCTGCGCAACAGGCCTGAAATTGGGCGCAGACAGCGCGCCCGGCAGCGCGATGCTGCCCCCGGCTGCCGGCTGAAATCCCGGTTGATACAAGCCCGATCCCCCATTTCCGATGGCCAGCCAGAGTTTACACTCGGTTAACTATCGGTACTTGCCAGACAAATTCGTTTCCGGCGTGTCGGTGATTGATTTGCCCCTCTCGAGTGGCCGTGTCAATCGCGCAACAATCTGGGGACAACCGGGCCGGGACGAGCCGCCGTCATCATACGGTCACTTGCGCCGGTGATTCACTCGTGTCACCTTTCGCACTATGCACAACCGCGTAGGCTGTACATGATGAGGTGGCCACAGAGTCACCAGCAACGGGTGGGCCCGGCTTGCCCAGCGCCTGATTGTTCCGGGTCCGATTGCCACAGGCTCTTGCCGCTGCGCCTGCCGCGTTCCAGATCAGACGGGTGAACCGGCTCATCGCCTCGCCCGCCTCCAATGGCAATAGCCGGATCACCGCCGTGCTGGGTCCCACCAACACCGGTAAGACTCATCTCGCGGTCGAACGCCTGTGCGGCCATGCAAGCGGCATGATCGGCTTTCCGCTGCGGCTGCTTGCCCGTGAAGTCTATGAAAAGGTGGTGGCCGCAAAGGGCGCGGCCCAGGTCGCGCTGATCACCGGCGAGGAAAAGATCGTGCCGCCTGGTGCGCGCTGGTTCCTGTGCACGGTGGAATCAATGCCGCTGGATCGTGAAGTCGCCTTCATGGCGATCGACGAAGGCCAGATGGGCGCCGATCCCGAACGTGGGCATGTGTTCACGGATCGGCTGCTGCGGGCGCGGGGGTATGCCGAAACCATGATCCTGGGTTCGGAAACACTGCGGCCACTGATCCGCAAGCTGATCCCGGAAGCCGAGATCATCACAAGGCCGCGCTTTTCCACGCTGGCCTATGCCGGGCCGAAGAAATTGTCCCGCCTGCCGCGCCGCACTGCCATCGTCGCGTTCACGGCGGCCGAAGTTTATGCCATCGCCGAAATGCTGCGCCGGCAGAAGGGTGGCGCCGCCGTCGTGATGGGCTCCTTGTCTCCGCGCACCCGCAATGCCCAGGTGGCAATGTATCAGTCCGGCGAGGTCGATTATCTCGTCGCCACCGATGCCATCGGCATGGGGCTGAACATGGATATCGCCCATGTCGCCTTTGCCGCCTTGGGCAAGTTCGACGGGAAGCGCCAGCGCCGGCTGACGCTGGCCGAAATGGCGCAGATCGCCGGCCGCGCCGGCCGCCACCAGCGTGATGGTACGTTCGGCACCGTGCAATTGGGCAGCGAAGCCAATTGCAGCTTCACGCCGGAGGAGATCGAGGGGCTAGAGGAGCATCGCTTTGAGCCGCTGACCCATCTCGTCTGGCGCAACACCGATCTCGATTTTTCCAGCCTGCCCAAGCTCGTGGCGACCATGGACGCCCGCACGCCGCGCCCCGAGCTGGTGCGGTCGGATGATGCCATCGATCTGGGCGTGCTCAAGCGCCTGGCCGGTGAGCCCTGGGTGATGGAGCGCGCCAGCAGCCGGATGCTGGGTGAACGTGGCCTGTTCCGGCTGTGGCAGGCGTGCAGCCTGCCAGATTACCGCAAGACCGGCGTGGAAGCGCACACACGGCTGGTGGGCCGGGTGTTCCGTCATCTCACCGAAGGCCGCGGCCATCTGCCCGATGCCTGGATTGCGGCGGAAATCGCCCATCTCGATCGGATGACGGGGGACGTGGAAGCGATTGCCGATCGCATCGCGGCAGCGCGTACCTGGACCTATATCGCCCACCGGCCCGACTGGCTGGACAATCCGGCGCATTGGGCAGAGCGCACCCGTGCCCTTGAAGATCGCCTGTCCGACGCGCTGCACGGCGCGCTCACCCAGCGTTTTGTTGATCGCCGCACCGCCGTGCTGCTCAAGGATCTGAAGGCGCGCGGGGTATCGGCCCACGTGTTGATCGAAGCCGATGGCGGCGTGGCGGTGGATGGCGAACTGATCGGCCGCCTCGATGGCTTCCGCTTCACTGCCGATGCCGCCGCTCGTGCCGGCGAGCAACGCTTGCTGCTGGCGGCGGCCGAACGCCATTTGTCCCGCGAACTTGGCGCCCGGGCCAAGCGGCTTGCCGCCGCGGCAGACAGTGAATTCACGCTGGATTTCGATGGTAGCCTGCCGCCCCGCCTGTTGTGGCAGGGCGCTCGGGTGGCGGTGCTGCGCAAGGGCCGCGATGCACTGACGCCAAGGGTGGAGCTGGACCGCGCCGTGGCGACGCTGGGCCCGGATGATCGTCGCCGGGTGCAGGAACGGCTTGAGCAATTTGTGGCCGATGCCATCGCTCGCGTCGCTGCTCCACTTGCCCGTGTGGCAGCGTTGCGCGGTGAGGTATCGGCCCCGGCGCGCGGCCTGGTCGTGCAGCTGGTGGAAGGCCTTGGCGTGCTGGCCCGCGATGCCGTGGCCGAACAATTGGTGGGAGTCACCCGTGCTGATCGCCAGGCGCTTGCCCGGTGCGGCGTACGGCTGGGGCCGCTGCACCTGTTCGTGCCGGCGTTGCTGCGCCCGGAACCGACACGCTGGCGCCTGGCGCTGTGGGCGGTTGCCAGCGAACTCGCGAGCCTGCCGCCGCTGCCGGCCCCGGGTCGTGTGTCGCTTTCAGGCATGGCCGTGGAAGCGCCAGCCGATGTGCTGCTGGTCGCCGGCTTCTGGCGGCTGGGCAGCGGCAAGGATGCAATCGCGGTACGTATCGACATGGTGGATCGCTTGTCCCGTTATATTCACGAGCGCCGCGATGGCCGCGCGCCCTTCGCGCCCGATCCCAACTGGGCGGCAAGCCTGGGCCTGTCGCAGGACGGGCTGGCCCGGCTGCTGCGGGCGCTCGGCTATCGGCCGCGCCTGGTGGACGGCACGCCGCATTTTGCCTGGGCCGGCCCGTCGCGGCCCAGCCAGCGCCGCCCGGCGCAGGCCATCGATGCCATTCCCGTGGTCAGGGTGAATGAGACATCGCCTTTCGCCATCCTGGCCGGCATGAAGGGGAGGTAGCATTTGGTCTACGGAGCAGGGTTGAGGCTGGACAAGTTCCTCTGGTTTGCGCGCTTGGCGCCATCCCGATCCCACGCTCAGGACCTGTGTGAAAGCCGACGATTGCGCATCGATGGCCGCGTCGTTGACCGCGCGGCAACATTGGTGAGGGCCGGGGCGGTCCTGAGCTGGCCGCGTGGTGACGATGTGATCGTGGTGCGGGTAGAAGGCCTGCCGGATCGCCGCGGTCCCTATGCCGAGGCCAGGGATTTCTACACCGATCTCACCCCCGGTAGGGCGGCGATCAGCGCCGATGCGACCATGTCTTCGCAAGATGCCCTCTTGCCAGAAGCCTTCGCCCTCGCCTAAGGCGCGAACATACACAGGGGTAACCAGCCTTTGGCGGCTGCTGCTGCCTTGAGGGGAGATTTATGGCCTACGTCGTCACTGAAGCGTGCATCAAGTGCAAGTACATGGATTGCGTCGAAGTGTGTCCGGTGGACTGCTTCTACGAAGGCGAAACCATGGTGGTGATCAACCCCAACGAGTGCATCGATTGCGGCGTGTGCGAACCGGAATGCCCGGCCGAAGCCATTCTGCCCGATACCGAAGGCGGCCTTGAAAAGTGGATGGAGATCAACGCCACCTACGCCGCCCAGTGGCCGAACATCACCATGAAGGGTGAAACCCCGGATGATGCCGATTCGCACAAGGGAGAAGACGGCAAGTTCGACAAATATTTCACGCCGACGCCCGGCAAGGGCTCGTAACGCCCGCCAAGCTGGTTCAATTCCGGCCCTAAAACGGCCGGAATTGAGACTTTTTGACCCGAAAGTGCCAATTTCGTGGGCAGTCGTGTCCATTGCCATGGCAATTGTGACAAGTTTCTGATATGACCATCTTGTGGTCGGCGGTGATGTGCCTCCGGCCGGGTTCGCCGGTTCCGTCGCCAAATTCGCCAACCTGCCAGGCGGGCAACGGGCCAGGGTCATGCAAGGCAGGCAGTCACGTCAACGGGTCATCAGTAATACCCCGGCGGCGCCGCGTGCCCGCCGGTACCGTGCGATTGATCCTGACGGCCTGATCAAAAAAGGATACTGGATCTATGGCAATTGCCAAACCGCTCGGTTTCGAAGTCGGTGATTATGTCGTGTACCCCAAGCATGGCGTGGGGCGCGTGGTGGAAATCCAGAGCCAGCATATCGCCGGCGCGTCGCTTGATCTGTTCGTGCTGCGTTTCGAGAAGGAGCGGATGACGCTGCGCGTTCCGACCAACAAGGCGGAAGGCGTTGGGATGCGCAAGCTGTCGAGCCAGGCCACCATGAACGAAGCGCTGACCACCCTGAAGGGCAAGCCGCGCATCAAGCGCACCATGTGGTCGCGCCGCGCCCAAGAATATGAAGCCAAGATCAATTCGGGCGATCTGGTGAGCATTGCCGAAGTGGTGCGCGATCTGCACCGCGCCGAAGACCAGCCGGAGCAGAGCTATTCCGAACGGCAGATCTATGAAGCTGCCATCGGTCGTCTCGCCCGTGAACTGGCCGCGATGGAAAACATCGACGAGCCTGCCGCTCAGCAGAAGATCGAACAGGTGCTCAAAGCCGCCTGAATCAGGCTGGCCTGACCGAATAGGCGCCGACACTGGTGGGGATGCCCGCCGGTGTCGGCGTTTTCGTATGCGCGGACGTGATCGGGCGGGCGCTGCCGACATCTGCTGCGCCACGCTTGCGCGGCTCGCGCCTTTGTGTATTATTACAGCAACACACAAAGGAATCTGCCCCATGATCCGTCCTGCCCTGCTGATCCTCACCACCCTTGCCGCCGTGTCGGCCAACGCCGCCGAGCGCCGGTTCGACGCCAGCGGCTTCGACAAAGTCGCGGTGAGCGGCTCCGACAACGTCAATATCCGCACCGGCAACAGTTTCTCGGTGGTCGCCACGGGTGCGCAAGATGATCTCGACCGGCTTGAGGTCAAAGTGGAAGGCGGTCAGCTGAAGATCGGCCGCAAGTCCGGGATGTGGCGCTGGGGCGGCAAGGATGTCGCCATCGCGGTGACCATGCCGGCCCTGCGCGGTCTGGCGCTGGCGGGTTCTTCCGACGTGGCTGCCGACAAGGGCGCGGCCGACGTGTTCGATGCCAAGGTGAGCGGCTCTGGCGACCTGTCCGTGGCCAGCCTGGATGCCAAGACCGCCAATATCAGCGTTTCGGGTTCGGGCAATGTCATGATGGCCGGTCGCTGCGGCGCCCAGAATATCAGCATCGCCGGCAGCGGCGACGTTGATCTGTCGCGCTTGGCCTGTGTCAATTCGTCGATCCGCATTGCCGGTTCGGGCGACGTGAAGGCGAGAGTTAGCGGCGAAGCCACTATCCGCATCGCCGGATCGGGAGACGTTGCCATTACGGGCGGCGCCAAGTGCGTGAAGAAGATCGCTGGCAGCGGCACTGTCAGCTGCAGCTGATCAGCCGCGCCAGTGGCTGATCACCGTTGAAAGTTCGGGCCGCGGCCGTTCTTCCAGTGGTTTTGCCTGCGTGCCGATGAAGAAGAAACCGGCGATGCGTTCAGGGGCGTCACCGCCGAGCAGCGCCAGCACCTTGTCATCATAGGCCGCCCAGCCGGTCAGCCAGTTGGTGACAAAGCCCTGGGCGTGTGCGGCCAGCACCAGATTCTGGCAGGCGGCGCCCACCGAAAGCTCCTGCTCCCATAACGGGATGTGGCTGGGCTTGGGGCTGGCGATTACCACCACAAGGCAGGGCGCCTGGGTGGCGAACTGGGTCACCGCCTCGCGCTCAAGCCGGCCGGCGTCGGGTTTGCCCGTCAGATAGATGGCCATCAGCGCCTCGGCAAAGGCGGCGCGATTGTCGATCACCACGAATCGCCACGGGTTCAGCTTGCCATGATCGGGCACGCGCGCCGCGGCTGCCAATATGGCCTGCAACTGGCCTGAGTCGGGGCCAGGTGCGATCATCTCGCGCGCCTTGCCGGAACGGCGGCTGGCGAGCAGGGCGGCGGTACTGGCGGTGTCGTTGAAACGGTCCATGGCAGGGCTATAGCGCCGATCGCTGCGCAGCGGAATCAAAACGCAATGAAGCCGGGCAATGGCATCGCCCCCGCAATTCCTGATTGAGAATGAGCTGATGGCATCCCGCGACGGCCATCCAGATTTGACACTTTTTCCGCATATTGCGGGTTTTGCGCTTGCCGAGATGCCGTCTCGCGGCCGTCAGGACCGCAGCCACCACACCCGGAAACGCCCAGGATGACAGGCTTTGCCGCTGTAGGACAGGCCCGCCTTTCAACCACGGCCGCCGGTCAATCGGCGCGCACCGTCTGCCCGCCCTTCATCACGAATCGCACGCGGGTGACGGCGCTGAGATCGGCGAGCGGATCGCCGGTCACCGCGACCAGATCGGCGAGCAGGCCCGGCGCGATACGGCCGCGATCATTCAGGCCGAAATAGCGGGCGTTGCCGGCCGTGGCGGCGGTGAGCACGGCGGCGTTGGGCATCCCCGCCTTGGCCATCAGCAGCATCTCGCGAGCATTTTCCCCATGGGCGTACACGCCGACATCGCCGCCCATGCAGATCGGCACGCCGGCCTTCATCGCCAACTGGAAGGCGGAGCGGTCCTGCTGCACGTCGGCGGGTGCCGGTTCCTGCCCGTTCCAGCCGCGATAACGCGCGATGGCATCGCCGGCGGCAAGTGTTGGGCACAGCGCCGTCTTGTTCTTCGCCATCAGCGCAAAGGTGGCGGCATCGCCCTCGCTGCCATGTTCGATGACCTCGACTCCGGCAGCGGAGGCGCGGCGCATGGCTTCGGCGGTGTTGGCGTGCACCGCAACCTGCCGGCCGGCATCATGGGCGGCGGCCACGGCAGCAGTGATTTCACCTTGCGAATAGGTCGGCCGGCTGCCTTCGCCCGGGCGCCAGCGATAATCGCCATACAGCTTCACCACATCGGCCCCCGCGCCGATCTGGCGGCGCACGGCACTGACCAGATTGGGGCCGTCGGCTTCTTCGGCGCCCTGCGGCACAGCCCAGGCGTCATTCTTCGGCGCATAGCTTCCGGGCGCGACCAGGGCGCGGGAGGCGATGATCATGCGGGGGCCAAGGATGTGGCCTTCGTTGATGGCGCGTTTCAGCCCCACGTCAGCAGTGCCGGCGCCTTCGGTGCCGAGATCGCGCACGGTGGTGAAACCGGCCATCAGTGTGGCCTTGGCATGCACCACGGCGCGGGCGACGCGATAGGCCTCGCTCTCCTTCAGCACCTGATCGTCCCACGGCACCTTGTCATAGGGGTGCAGCAGCAGATGGCTGTGGCCTTCGATGAAGCCGGGCAGCAGCGTCTGGCCGGGCAGGGCGATGCGCTGGGCATCGGCGGGCGCACTGAGGTTTGGCCCCGCCGCCACGATGCGCCCGCCATCGACCAGCACCTGCCAGCCGCTGTGCATCGCCGCGCCATCCCAGACGCGATCGGGTGACAGCAGCACCGGCGCAGCAACAGCAGGCGCGGCAGACAGGGCGAACAGGGCGGAGAGAATGCGTCGGATCATGGCGCCAGCAAACGCCGTGGCGGCGCGTCGGTCAAGTCGGCTTGGCGGATGCGCTGCTGCCCGCTATCACCATGGCCGGAATTGGCGCGCCTGGGTCGGCTGCGCGAGGGAGAGACGGTTTGAGCAACGAAGCAACCGGCGGCGTGGTCGATACCCGTCCGCAATGGTTTGGCCACCCGGCACAGCTGGCGCGGCTGTTCACCACCGAAGCCATGGAGCGCTTTGGCTATTATGGCATGCGGGCGTTGCTGACGCTCTATCTCGCCAATCACTTCCTGTTTTCCGACAGCACCACCACCAGCCTCTATGGCGGCTTCACCGCGCTGGTCTATCTGACGCCGCTGATCGGTGGGCTGCTGGCCGACAATTATCTGGGATCAAAGAAAGCCGTGAAATTCGGCGCCATCCTGATGGCGGCCGGCTATTTCACCCTGTGTTTCGGCGGCGAGGCGGCCAAGCCCTGGGCCAAGATCGACGGCACCCAATATGCCGTGGCCGTGGAAGGCACCGGCGACAGCAAGGCGCAGTTCGTCACCGTCGATGGCGAGAAATACCGGATCAAGGGCAATGAAGACGGCAGCGTGTCGCTGCTGTTCGGCGATGGCCGCGAAGGCCGCCGGGTGCCCAAGGGCGGCTTTGAATCGGGCGGGGAGCGTGATGCGCTGTTCGTCACCATCATGCTGATCGGCCTGTCGGCCGTCACCATCGGCAATGGCTTTTTCAAACCCAATATCTCCACCATGGTTGGCAGTCTTTATGCCAAGGGGGACAGCAGGCGCGATGCCGGCTTCACCATCTTCTACATGGGCATCAACATGGGCTCGCTGGCCAGCCAGCTGGCCTGCCCGTTCCTGGCTGACGCCTATGGCTGGTGGGCGGGTTTCCTGCTGGCGGCGTTGGGCATGGCGCTGAGCTGGTTCCTGATCCAGTTCGCCGGGCCGAAGCTGGAAGGCTATGGCGAGCCGCCCGCCGGCGCGCCTAATCGCGACATTCCGATCTATCTGGGGGCCATCGCCTTCGTGCCACTGGTGTGGTTCCTGTTCACCAACCTGATGGCGGCGCCGCCGCCGGTGGAAGGCGCAGGCTTCATGGGTTATCTGATGGGCCTGCCGATCCTGGGCAAGGTGCTGTTTGCCACCTTCCTGGCCTGTGTGGTGCTGATCCCGATCTGGTCGATCGTCTATGGCAACCGCGCTGAATGGCAGATGATGCTGGCAGCCATCATCCTGATCGTCTTCAACGTCGTGTTCTGGACGCTCTTCGAACAGGCCGGTTCCAGCCTGACGCTGTTTGCCGCGCGCAACACCGATCTGTCGATCTTTGGCCTGTTTGAAATCTCGCCGGGGCAAACCCAGTTCTTCAACGCCATCTTTATCGTCATGCTGGCGCCGCTGTTCAGTCTGTTGTGGCAGGCGCTGGGCCGGCGCGGGCTGGAACCGGGGATTCCGGTGAAGTTCGGCATGGCGCTGGCCGGCGTTGGCGGTGGCTTCCTGTTCCTTGTGTGGGGCACGCAATTTGCCGGCGATGATTTCAAGGTGGGCATCTGGTGGTTGGCTGGCCTCTATCTCATCCACTCTATGGCCGAACTGATGATTTCGCCGGTGGGTCTGTCGATGGTGACCAAGCTTTCCATCGCGCGCATCGTCGGGCTGATGATGGGCCTGTGGTTCGTGTCCATCGCCTGCGCGCAATATGTGGGCGGGCTGGTGGCGCAGGTGGCCAGCGTCGAAACCGTGGGCGGGCAGGTGACCAACCTGAAGGTCAGCCTTGATACCTATGCCGGCGTGTTTGAAACCATCGGCCTGGCTTCGGCGGCGATTGGCGGCGTGCTGCTGCTGATTTCGCCCTTGCTCAAGAAGCTGATGCACGGGGTGAAGTGATGGCTGAAGCGGTGGGAGAGCAGTGACATGTCGGATCTGATGCTGCTTGCGCTGCTGGTGGGCCTGTTCGTGGTCAGCCACGAATTGCTGTCGCACCCGCTGCGTGGCCCGCTGGTGGCGCGTCTGGGGGAGAAGGGATTCGCGCTCGTCTATTCGCTGGTGGCGCTGGCCAGTTTCGGCAGCGCCGTGCAGCTGTGGCGAGAAACACCCAAGGAACGGCTGTGGGATACGCCGGCCGGCGCTTACATCCCGGCGCTGGCGGCGATGCTGGTGGCGTGCATCTTCTTCGTCGGCTCGGTGAGTTCGCCCAACCCGGCGATGATGCCGGGCGTGAAGGGTGAACCCAAAGGGCTGCAACGCATCACCCGCCACCCGATGATGTGGAGCATGGCGATCTGGGCCGGCGTGCACATCATGATGACCGCTGATCCGCGCACCATCGTGCTGGCCAGCGGCGTGGGCGTGCTGGCGCTGTTCGGCACAGCCATGCAGGACGGCAAGAAGAAGGCACAGAACCCGGCCTATGCCGCCCACATGGCGCGCACCTCGCATTTTCCGTTCCTGGCCATCGTTGCTGGCCGCCAACCGTGGAGCGCGATCTGGCCCGGCCTGGTGCCGGTGCTGGGCGGGCTGCTGTTGTGGTTCTTGATTCTGTGGGCCCACCCGATGCTGATCGGCGTGCCGGCCGCCGGCTGGAGTTATTTCCAATGAGCGATGTTGCAGGCAAGGCAATCTGGATCACCGGGGCTTCAGCCGGGATCGGCAAGGGGCTGGCGCTGGCGCTGGCGGCACAGGGTGCGCGGCTGGTGCTGTCGGGCCGCAACCAGGCAGCGCTCGATGAGGTGGCCGCCCAGTGCCCCGGCAGCATTGTCGAGGCATTTGAAGTGACCGACCTTGATTCGCTGCCGGCGATTGCCGCGCGGGTGGCGGCGGTGACCGGCGGTGTCGATTGGCTGGTGAACAATGCCGGCATCTCGCAACGCAGCCTGGCACTCGATACCGAATTCCCGGTGTATCGGACTTTGA
>Ga0209278_1000710_pt1 | contig 23654 bp, 17 predicted proteins | sample JI81BgreenDNA_FD_187504 | JGI IMG/M metagenome (GOLD analysis project Ga0209278, IMG submission 187504) | Wastewater effluent complex algal communities from Wisconsin, to seasonally profile nutrient transformation and Carbon sequestration -... | ecosystem: Engineered > WWTP > Effluent > Algae... | reverse complement strand
GCCTTCGTTGCGGCGCGCCCAGGCAAAGAAGCCCTTCAGCGCCGACACCTCGCGCGCCAGCGAGGCAGCCGCCAATCCCTCGCTGCGCCGCAGGGACAGGAAGGCGCGCAGATCAGCCGCAGTCAGCGTTGCCAACCGGCCGCCATTCACCAGCCCACCCAGATGGCGGGCCAGGAAATCGTCGAACCGTTCCAGCGTGAAGCCATAGGCGCGCAGCGTGTGCGCCGACAGGCGGCGCTGGTCCCCGGCGTGGGCAAGGAAGCGCCCGATCAGGCGGGCCAGTGGCTCGCCCGCAGCGCTCAAAGGATGCTCTGGCCCGTCTTCGCCCAGTCCGCCAGGAAGGCGGCGAGGCCCTTTTCGGTGAGGGCGTGGCCGGCCAGCTGGCGGATCACCGCCGGCGGCATGGTGGCGACATCGGCGCCGATGCGCGCGGCCGCCAGCACATGGACGGGGCTGCGCACGCTGGCGACAAGGATTTCCGTCTTGAAATCATAATTGTCGTAGATGGTGCGGATGTCCTGGATCAGTTCCATGCCATCGTGGCCGATATCATCAAGCCGCCCGACGAACGGCGAGATGTAGGCGGCGCCGGCCTTGGCGGCGAGCAGCGCCTGGTTGGCCGAAAAGCACAGCGTCACGTTGGTCTTCACGCCCTCGGCGGTGAGCGCCTTGCAGGTTTTCAGGCCATCGATGGTGAGCGGCAGCTTCACGCAGATGTTGGGCGCCAGCGCGCGCAGCACGGCGGCTTCCCTCATCATGGTGGCATGATCGGTGGCCACCACTTCGGCCGACACCGGGCCTTCGACGATGCCGCAGATTTCCTTCACCACGTCGAGGAAGTTGCGGCCCGATTTGGCGATCAGGCTGGGGTTGGTGGTCACACCATCCAGCAGGCCAGTGGCGGCCAGATCGGCGATTTCGGCAACGTCGGCGGTATCGGCAAAGAATTTCACGGCAGGCCTCTTGGGATCGCGGGAGGAGAGTCGCGGCTTCCATAGCGCAAAGCGGCGGCGCTGTCCTACAGGGTGCGCGGCATGATAGGGGTGGTTCCTTTTTTTCCAGCAAATCCAACAGGAAAGGTTGCAACATGCGAACCAGCAAACTGTGTGATGCGCAGCAATGGCGTGATCTTGATGGCCTTGCCCTGCCGGTCGAAACGCCCATCGAAACCAAGGCCGCTGGCGATCCACTGGCGCTGCCGTGGCTTGCCGAAGCGCAGCGCGCCATCGGCATCACCGAAGTCGCCGGGCCGGCATCAAACCCGCTGATCATCGGCTGGGGCAAGCGGCTGAAGATCGATTATCGCAGCGACGAGATCAGCTGGTGCGGGCTGTTCGTGGCCCATTGCATCAACAGCGGGCTGTCGGCGGAACCGCTGCCCAAAGGCCTGCTCGGCGCCCGCAGCTGGCAGCGCTTCGGCGTGCCCTGCGAGGTGGCCCAGCCCGGCGCGGTGATGACGTTCTGGCGCGTGGCCCGCAACGACTGGCGCGGCCATGTGGGCTTCTATGTCGGGGAAGATGCCACCGCCTATCACATACTGGGCGGCAACCAGGGCGATGCGGTGAACGTGAAGCGCTTTGCCAAGAGCCGATTTCTCGCCGCGCGCTGGCCTGCCACAGCGCCGGCACCGGTCGGCCGCCCTCGCCTGCTGCGCGCCGATGGGCGGCTTTCCGTGAACGAGCAGTAGGCGCGGGTCAGCCCGCCAACTGCTTCTTCAGTTCGGTCTTCAATATCTTGCCGTTGGCGTTGCGCGGCAGCGGTTCGTTCAAGAAATGCACCGCCACCGGCACCTTGAAGGCCGCCTGCCGCGCCGCCACGAAGGCCCGCAATTCCTCCTCGCTGGCGTGGCCGCCGGGCTTCAGCGTCACGAAGGCCACCGGCTCCTCGCCCAGTGTCTTGTGCGGGCGGCCCACGAGCGCAGCGTCCATCACGGCGGGGTGTTCATAGAGGGCGTTTTCCACCTCCACGCAGTAGATATTCTCGCCGCCGCGGATCAGCATGTCCTTGGCGCGGTCGATGATGAAGCAGAAGCCTTCCTCGTCGATGCGCGCCAGATCGCCGGTGCGCACCCAGCCGTCGATGAAGGTGGCGGCCGTGGCGTCGGGCTTGTTCCAGTAGAGCTTCACCACGTTGGGTCCATAGCCATAAAGCTCGCCCACCTGGTTCGGCCCCAGCACATGGCCATCGGCATCGCGCACCTGCAGATCGCACACCGGCACCGGCGGGCCGCAACTGTCAGGCCGGTGCTCATAGTCTTCCGCCATGTGGTGGGTGAAGGTGGCGCTGGTTTCGGTCATGCCCCAGCCGTTGCCGGGCCTGGCCTTGAACTGGCTGCCGATCTGGCGGACCAGTTCGGGCGCCGATGGCGCGCCGCCGTAGGAGACGGTTTCCAGGCTCGACAGGTCGTATTTGTGGCGATCAGGATGCTCCAGGATCTGCCAGGCGATGGTGGGCACGCCGCCAGCCGAATTGCAGCGCTCGCGCTCGATCAGGCCCATGGCCTCGACCACGTCCCACTTCTTCATCAGCACCAGCTTCACGCCGCCGACCAGCGCCGGGTTGAGCACGGCGTGGCAGCCGGTGGCGTGGAAGAACGGCACCGAAAGCAGCGTCGCCTTCTGCGGCGCGTTCGGATCGGCCACCGGCGGCTGCTCCCCGCGCCGCAGGAAGCTGCGCGCCTGTGAACAGGCAGAGGCCATGATGTTGGAACAGATGTTGCGATGCGTGCCCAGCGCGCCCTTTGGCTTGCCGGTGGTCCCGCTGGTATAGAATATGGTGGCATCATCCTCGGGTTGCAGTGCCAGCGCGTCGGCCGGGATCGGGCGGTCGGGCAGGCTGGCCCAGTCCTTCGGCCAGCCAATCACCTCTTCCAGCCGCTGCGCGCGCGGATCGCCCAGTTCCATCTCGCTGGCCCGCGTCACGTAGATGGTTTCCAGATCGGGGCAGTTGGGCAGATGTTCGGCGATGCGGTTGTAGCGTTCGGCATCGATCAGCAAGACACGCGTGCCGCTGTCGGTCAGGCCATATTCCAGCTCGCCGCCCGTCCACCAGGCATTCAGCGGCGTGACGATCGCGCCGCACAGCGTGGCGGCATAGAAGGCCACCGGCCATTCCGGCAGGTTGCGCATCACCACCGCTACCCGGTCGCCCTTTTGCAGGCCATTGGCCTTCAGCCGTTCGGCCAGCGCCAGCGTGGCCCGGGCAAAGGCCTCGAAGGTCACCCGTTCATCGTCCAGCACCATGAAGATCTTGTCGCCATGGGCGCGCCCGGCGGCAAAGCAGTGCGCCAGGCTGGGCGGGGCGTTCTTCCAAACGCGGGTCGGCCGGCCGCCAATGGCGACGGTTTCCATCTCCAGTGGCTGCCCCGGCCCGGTGAGGATCGCATGCGCATCGGCAATCGACATCGCTGGCCATGTGGTCATCAATCCATCCCCACTCATCGGTTCTTGTTGGCCACACGATGCCGCAAAGCCGGGCTGCCGGCCAGCCTGACGAATGGGCGCAGTCCCCTTCATTGTGCGCGGCTTGAGGGCGGCGCGTTCCCGGCCTAGGCTGCGTCCGCAAGATGGAGAGAAATGCCATGGCCACCATTGCCAAGACCGCCGAATGGGATGCCCGCGACGCCGCGTCGATGCGAGCCGTGCTTGATGCCCAGCGCGCCAGCTTCACCGCCGAACTGCCAGTGAGCGCCGCCACCCGGCGCGACCGGCTGAACCGGGCGCTGGACGTGGTGCTGAACCACAAGGATCGGCTGGTCGCCGCGCTGTCGGAAGATTTCGGCCATCGTTCGACCGAGATGAGCCTTGTTACCGACATCATGGCCTCGGTGAAGCCGATCAAGCATGCGCTGAAGCATCTGGATGCCTGGATGAAGCCGGAAAAGCGCAAACTGGATTTCCCGCTCGGCCTGCTCGGCGCCAAGGCGCGCATCGAATGGCAGCCCAAGGGCGTGGTGGGCATCATTTCCCCTTGGAACTTCCCGGTCAATCTCACCTTCGCCCCGCTGGCCGGGGTGCTGGCGGCGGGCAACCGGGCGATGATCAAGCCATCGGAATATACGCCGGTCACCAGCCAGGTGATGAAGGAGATCCTCGAAGCCAGCTTCGATGCCACCGAGATCGCGGTGATCACTGGCGGGCCGGAGGTGGGCAAGGCCTTCACCGAACTGCCCTTCGATCACATCATCTTCACCGGCGCCACCAGCGTGGCGCGGCATGTGATGGCAGCGGCTGCGAAAAATCTGGTGCCCCTGACGCTGGAACTGGGCGGCAAGTCCCCCACCATCATCAGCCGCTCCGCCGACGTGGCGCAGGCCACCGAGCGCGTGGCGATGGGCAAGTTGATGAACGCCGGGCAGATCTGCCTCGCGCCCGATTATCTGCTGGTGCCCGAGGAGAAGGAAGGCGAGATCGTGGAGGGGCTCAAGGCCGCCACGGCGAAAATGTATCCCACCATGCTGGCCAACCCGGATTACACCAGCGTGCTCGGCGCCCGTCACCGCGAACGCTTGGAAGCGCATGTGGAAGATGCCCGTGCCAAGGGCGCGGACGTTGTGGTGGTGAACCCGGCCGGCGAGGATTTTGCCAAGCAGAACACCAACAAGATGCCGCTGCACATCATCCGCGGCGCCACCGACGAGATGACGGTGATGCAGGAGGAAATCTTCGGGCCGCTGCTGCCGGTGCGCACCTACAAGGCGGTGGACGGCGCCATCGACGAGATCAACCGCCGCGACCGGCCGCTGGGCCTCTATTGGTTCGGGCAGGACGAAATGGAGCAGCGCCGCGTGCTGGATCGCACCATCTCGGGCGGGGTCACGGTGAACGACGTGATCTTCCACGTGTCCGCCGAAGATCTGCCGTTCGGCGGCATCGGCCCGGCCGGCATGGGCAATTATCACGGGCAGGATGGCTTCAGACAGTTCAGCCACCCCAAGGCGATTTACAGTCAGCCCAAGCTGGATCTGGCAGGATTGGCCGGCTTCAAGCCACCCTATGGCGAGAAGACCGCCAAGGCGCTGGCGCGTGAACTGAAGAAATGAGGCCCTAGGCCGGCGGCTGCGTGGCGATGAAGGCCGGGGTCGCCAGCCGCCGGTCGGCCAGTTCGGCCAGCGCCGGATTGTGCGTGCGCCAATCGAGATCGGGGAAGCGGAACGTCAGATAATCGCACGCCACCGCGATGCAGATGTCGCCAAAGCCGCTGCCGCCCGCCCGGCCGTTCATCACGCTGAGCGCGCGTTCGATGGCGCGATATTGCCGGTCCACCCAAGGGCCGGAGGTGATGCCCTGCGCCATGTTGAACCGCAGGATGATGGCGGCATCCAGCACGCCATCGGCCAGCGCTTCGGTGGTCCGCGCCTGCCAATGGGCATGGCCGCTTTGCGCCATCAGCCCCTGCCCCGGCACGCTGGCCAGCAGGAAGGCGGCAATCACGGGTGAATCGATGATGGCGCTGCCATCATCCAGCACCAGCGCCGGCACCTTGCCCAGCGGGTTGGCGGCCAGCAAGGCCGCCGGATCGTTCATCGGCGCGGTGTCTTCCACCGGCAGCGCAATGCCCAGTTCATGCGCGATCACCCGCAGCTTGCGGGCATAGGGCGAGGTGGGCGAGGCGAGCAGCTTCATGGGGTCACCTTCAGTTGTTCCACCAGAAACGCCTCCACCTGGGGCCACACCGGGCTGCCGGGGGCAATCAGCTCGAAATGGCCGGTGCCGCCCAGCACCAGTGCCGACGCCGTGTCCTTGCCGGCCCGCGCCGCCGTCACCCAGCGGTTGGCGGCATCGGGCGAGAGGAACAGGGTGCCCGACACGAGCGCCGATTTCACGCCGAGCGGCAGCTGTTTCTGCGGGCTGCCGTGCGCCCAGCGGATCGGCTGCTGCGCCGGTGTGCCGCCGAACATCGCCGTGCCGGCCGGCACGCCGCAGCCCTTTTCGAACGTCTCGATCTCTGCCGCCGGATCGCCGGGGCCATCGATGGCCACCACCGCACCGATCTTCAGCGGATCGGGCGAGGCAATCTCGCTGTCCTTCGGCAATTTGTGCCGGCTGGCCACCCACAGCGCCGCATGGGCGCCGGCGCTGTGGCCGGTGACGGCCACCCGCGTCAGATCCAGCGGGTGGCGCTTGGCGAGGTCGCGCAGGTGATCGGTGGCGGCTGCCCAATCCTTGAAGGTACCGGGCCAGCCGGCGCCGGGATCGCCGCTGTATTTGCCATCTGGCCCGGTCTCGCCGGCCTGGCGATATTCGATGTTCCAGGTGGCAAAGCCGCGCTCGGTCAGCCGGCTGGCCAGCGCCGCCGTGTTCTGGCGGGTCGCGAAGCCCTTCCACCAGCAGCCGCCGTGGATGACGATCACCACCGGGTGCGGCCCCGGACCAAAGACCTTGCTGTCCGGCAGCCGCAGATCGCCCACCTGCGCCGGCGCGCTGCCATAGGCCTCGGTGAGCGTTGGCGGCGTCGATGGCAGCTTGTCAACATCGGCCGGGCGCAGGCGCTGGGCCAGCGCCGGGCTGCCGGCCAGCAACAGCAAGGCCAGCGCCGCGTGCCTCATTTCAGCACCGCCGTCGCCGCATCCAGCCGCGCGGCATAGGCATTGAACGCGGCGGCCGCGATGCCGGCTTCACGGGTGGCATCGTCAAAGCGGCGCTCCTCCACCGCCTCGCGCACGCCCGGCAGGGTTTTCGCGCCATATCCGGTGAAGAAACCGGGCGCATAAAGGATGTTGCGGAACCACGGGCGTGACGGCAGGCCGGTGGGGCTGAGCAGCGCCTGATCGATGCCCTTCAACTGCGCGTTCAGCGCCGCCTGCTGGGCCGCTGTCAGGGTGGCGCCCTTTTCGGCCATCGCCGTGTCGAACGCCTTGGCGGCGGCATCCAGCCGGGTGATGGCGGCATCCAGCGCGGCCAGGTCCAGCGCCGGGGTTGGGGTTCTGGTCACCGGCGGAGCCAGCGGATCGCGCGGATCGGCGCCAAGGCGATAGATGTCCGCCGTCAGCCCGGCGCGCGTCGCGTCTTCCTTGCGGCGGGTTTCGATCAGCGTCTTGATCTCGGTGAGATAGCTGCGGGCAGCACCGGCCAGCGGCCCGAAGCGCAGTTGTGGCACCTCGTCATCGGCCATGCGGATCACCAGCCGCCCGATCACCTTCGACAGCGCCGCACCATAGGCCAGGCCCGGATCGTCCCAGCGCACGAAATGATCATAGCTGTCGTAGATGGAGTGATAGGAACCGGCGCTCTCGCCCTCGCCGCCAAAGCCGATGTTCAGTGACGGCACCCCGGCATGGTGGATGAAGGCGGTATAATCGCTGCCGGAACCGAGCGGGCCCAGCGGCAGATCACCGCCCAGTTCGGCCGCCGCCAGCGCCGCCGGATCGCCGCGCAGCCCCTCGAACGCCTTGGCGCGCACCCCGGCACGCCAGCGATCCACCACGCTGGCGCCGGTGGCCGGATCCTTCACGCCGGCGGCCACCTCGCTCACCAGCTTCTGATATTGCTGGCTGCCGTCGACGCCCAGGAAGCCGCGCCCGTTGGAATCGCTGTTGATGTAGAGCACCGCCTTGCGGCGCAGTTCGGCAAGATTTTCCTCCACCCACTCGGTCGAGCCAAGGAGGCCCGGCTCCTCGCCGTCCCAGCTGGCATAGACGATGCTGCGCTTGGGCCGCCAGCCGGCCTTGTAGAGCGTGCCCAGCGCCTTGGCTTCCGACAGCAGGGCCACTTCGCCCGACAGCGGATCGGACGCGCCGAACACCCAGCCATCATAATGGTTGCCGCGCACCACCCATTCGTCCTTCTTCGAAGAACCGGGCAGCGTGGCGATCACGTTGGAAATCGTCTTCAGCGACCATTCGGACTGCACCTTCAGACGCACCTGAACGTCATCGGTGCCGCCAAAGCGATAGTGGAAGGGCAGCGCCCCCCGCCAGGCGGCCGGCACCGCCACACCCTTCAGGCGGGACAGGATCTCGGTCGCATCGGCATAGGAAATCGGCAGCGTGGGGATCTTCAGCACGGTGGGCGCCGTCTCGCGGGTCAGGCGCTTGGCATCCCTGGTCGCGCCGATGCCGGGCGTCAGCGGATCACCGGGATAGCTGATCATGTCCAGCACGCTGCCGCGTTGGACGCCCGCCGGGGGCCGGCCGCCGCCGTTCGGATAGGTATCGGCGCTGCCATAACCATCCTGCTGCGGATCGGAATAGATCAGGCAGCCGATGGCGCCCTGTTCCTGCGCCAGCTTGGGCTTCAGCCCGCGCCAGCCGGCGCCATAACGGGCGATGACGATCTTGCCCTTCACGCTGATGCCACGCCGCGCCAGCGCCTCGTAATCGGCGGGCAGGCCATAGTTCACATAGACGACCGGCGCGGTCACATCGCCATCACCCTGATAGGCGACATAGGGCGGCAGCGCGCCGGCCAGAGTGTTGGAGGTGGCGTCTTCCGGGATGCCCGGCTCCTGCCCGCCCAGCGCCTTCTTCACCGGCCCCACCAGTTCCAGCGCGGTGGAGATGGGCGTGGGATAAAGCACCTGATAATCGGCGCGCTTCACCTGCCAGCCCCACTGGCGGAACAGTCTTTCGATCATCGCGGCGTTGGCCTGGTTGTGCGGGCCGCTCATGTGATTGGGGCCGGATGCCATCTCCTTCAGCCAGGCCATCTGTTCGGCGCTGCTGATCTGGCTGTCGAAGGCCGCTTCGCGGGTGATCGGCGGGGTCGCGGCGGTTGCAGCAATCGAACCGGCAGCGGTGCCCAGCAGCAGGGCGGCAAGCATCATCGTCTTCATCGTCATCCCCCTTGATCATGGCCCCTTGGTGTTGCCTTCGGTCTAGCCGTATCGGCAGGCCGGTGACGAGGGGAAAAAACAAGGGTAAAGCCAATTGCCATGTCGGGCCCGCTCTCCAACCTGCTTGTCGTTGATCTGTCGCGCGTGCTCGCCGGCCCCTATGCCACCATGGTGCTGGCCGATCTCGGCGCGCAGGTGATCAAGGTGGAGCACCCCGACGGCGGCGATGATTCGCGGCGCTTCGGCCCGTTCATCAACGGCCACAGCGCCTATTTCGCCAGCATCAACCGCGGCAAGCGCTCCATCGCGCTCAACCTCAAGCTCGCAGAGGATCGCCGCATCTTCGACGCGCTGCTGGAACGCGCCGACGTGCTGGTGGACAATTATCGCCCCGGCGTGCTGGCCCGGCTGGGCTATGGGCAGGACGTGCTGGCCAAGCGCTTCCCGCATCTGGTGCACGCTGCTGCCAGCGGCTTCGGCCACTCTGGCCCGCTCAGCCGCAAGGCCGCCTATGACATGGTGGTGCAGGGCATGGGCGGCATCATGTCGATCACCGGCACGCCCGATGGCCCGCCGGTGCGGGTGGGCACCAGCATCGGGGACATCACCGCCGGCCTGTTCACGGTGATCGGCATCTTGTCGGCGCTTCATGATCGCAGCGTCACCGGCCCAAGAAATGGTGGGGGCCAGTTCGTCGATGTCGCCATGCTCGATGGCCAGGTGGCGATCCTCGAAAACGCCATCACCCGTTTTGCCGCCACCGGCGAATCGCCGGGGCCACTGGGCAGCCGCCACCCCTCCATCGCGCCGTTCGCCAGCTTCCGCTGTGCCGACAAGGCCATCACCATCGCTGCCGGCAACGATGATCTGTTCACCGATCTGGCCAACGCCATCGGGCTGGATGCCAGCGACCCGCGCTTTGCCACCAACGAAGCCCGCAGCCAGAATGTGGACGCGCTGACCGAGGCGATGGAAGCACGCCTGCAAACGAAAAGCGCCGCCGAGTGGCTGACCATCCTCGATGCCGCCGGCGTGCCCAGCGGGCCGATCAACGATATTGCCGCCATGGTCGCCCACCCGCAGGTGCAGGCGCGCAACATGATCATCCACACCCATCTGCCCGATGGCACGCCGGTGATCGCCGCCGGCAATCCGATCAAGCTTTCGGGCCATCCCGATCCCGCTGTGCGGCCGCCCGCCCCGGCGCTGGATGGAGACCGTGATGCGATCCTGAAGGCGCTGGGCCTTTCCCCCATCACACCGAAAGACACCGAACATGGCTGACGATCTGGCGCTGGCGCAGCGGCTGGCAGAGGCCGCCGGAGCCGCCATCCGCCCCTGGTTCCGCCGGCCCTTCCTGGTGGAGACCAAGGAGGATTTCTCGCCGGTCACCGCCGCCGATCGCGAGGCGGAAGCCGCCATCCGCCGCCTGCTGGACGAATATCGTCCCGATGATGGCGTGATCGGCGAGGAATATGGCGATGACCGCCCCGATGCCGCGCGCGTGTGGGTGCTTGATCCCATCGACGGCACCCGCGCCTTCGTATCGGGGCGGCCCTTGTTCGGCACGCTGATTGCCCTGCTGGAAGATGGCAAGCCGGTGCTGGGCATCATCGATCAATGCATCATCGGTGATCGCTGGCTGGCCGGGCCAGGCCAGCCCACCCTGTTCAACGGGCAGCGGTGCCACGTCCGCGCCTGCTCGACATTGGGCGAGGCCCGCATCGGCACCACCAGCCCGCAGGCCTTTCCACAAGGCGATTTCGGCGCCTTCGAACAGCTGCGCGCCGGCGTGGGCGATGTTCTGTATGGCGGCGATTGCCACAATTATGGGCTGGTGGCGGCCGGGCATCTGGATGCCGTCGTCGAATCCGGGCTGAAGCTGCATGACTGGGCGGCGCTGGTGCCGATCATCACCGGCGCTGGCGGCGTGATCACCGACTGGCAGGGCCAACCGCTCACCATGGCCAGCGACGGGCGCGTGATTGCCGCCGGCGATGCCGCGCTGGCCGCAACCATCGCCGCCAGCCTGACTGGATAAATCCCAGCCGGCTGCCGCCGTTCCTGCCCTTGCAGGAGACGCATATGGCCAGCCGCCTTGAAACCATCATCCGTTCCAACCGCCTGCGCGTGGCGGTGGCGGCCACCATGGCGGCGCTGGGCCTGTGGGCCTTCGCCCCCTATGTCACCAGCGAGGTGGGCGGGGAGGCGCATGTGAACGCGCCGCTGATCCGCATGGCCTCGCCGATTGCTGGCATCGTCGCCACCGATCTGCCGCCGCCCGGCACCGCCATCGCCGCCACCCGCACCGCCCGGCTGGTGATGGCGCGCACGGTGGATTCGGGGCCGCTGGCAGCCCTGAAAGGCCAGCAAGCCGCCCTGATGTCGGCCCGCGATCTGGCCCGCCGCCAGATCGCCGAGCTGGAGAGCGCCGGCACGCGGCTTGCCGGGCGCAGCGCGCGCTTTGGCAAGGCCGCCGCCGCGCGGCTCGCCGCCTCCACCCACGCCGCCCGCGAAGCACTGGCCGCCTGCCAGGCCGAAGCCGCCGAAGCCGTGCTGCAGCGCGACCGCATCGAGGCGCTGGCCGTCCAGCGATTTGCCACCTTCACCCAACGCGACCGGCTGCGCGCCGTGGCCGCCGCCAGCGCCCGACGCTGCGCCGCCATGGCCAGCGAGGCCGACGCGCTGGCCATTGAAACACAGGCCGCTGGCCATGGCCTGTATCTGGCCGGCGCCGCGATGGACGCGCCTTATGGTGACCAGCAGCGCGACCGGTTGCTGCTGCGCCGGCAGGAGCTGGAGATCGTCGCCGCCGATGCAGATGCGCGGCTGGCACAGCTGGCGGTGCAAATCGCGGCAGAAGAAGCCCGGCTGGCCCGCGCTTCGGCCTTCGATGCTGTGCTGCCGGCCGGCACTGTGATCTGGTCACAACCGGCGCCCAGGGGCACAACGGTGGCGCCGGGCGCCAGCCTGATCGAACTGGCCGATTGCCGCCGCCGCTATGTGGAAGTGGCACTGCCGGAACGCCGGATGGAAGCCGTGCTGCCTGGCAGCCAGGTGAAGGTGCGGCTGATCGGCAGCGACGATTGGGTGGCGGGCCGCGTGGCATCTGCCGTGGGTGCGGCGGCGCGGCGCGATGGCGCCATGGTGGCCGCCAATCCGGAAAAGGATGCCCGCGCGCTCACCGTGCTGGTGGCGCTGCCGCCACCGGCCTCGCTTGATCGGCGCTGCGATGTCGGCCGGCTGGCCGAAGTGCGGTTCCCCCGGTGGTAGCTCTGCGCTGGTGATGCTCCCTGCCCTCGATACCGCGCCTGCGCTTCTGGTGGCGGCGCCGCTGCTGCTGACCATTGCCGCCTTGCTGGCCGCGCCGCTGTTCGGCATGCAGCGCCCGGCCACGCGGATCGGCGTGGTGGCCGGCGTTACCCTTGTCGCCGCTGCCTATCTGCACTGGCGCCTCACCGTCACGTTGCCGTGGGGCGCTTCGTGGCCGGCGCTGGGCTTCGCGCTGCTTTGCCTTGGCGTCGAACTGTTCGGCCTGTTGGATGCCGCCATCCTTTATGCCGCACTGCTGAAGCGCACCGATCGCAGCGGCGAGGCCGATGCCGGCGAGGCCGCGCTCGCTGCCCGACCACGGGCCCAGTGGCCGGCCGTGGACCTGATCATCGCCACCTACAACGAGCCGCCCGAGGTGCTGGAAAAGACCATATTGGGTGCGCTGGCGCTGGATTGGCCAAATCTGAATGTCTGGGTGGCCGATGATGGCCGCCGGGCCTGGCTGCGCGACTACTGCATGACCAAGGGGGCCGGCTATATCACCCGGCCCGACAATGAACACGCCAAGGCCGGGAACATCAACCACGCCCTGAAGGTGACAGGCGCGCCGTTCGTGGCGGTGTTCGATGCCGATTTCGTGCCGCAGCGCAGCTTCCTGAAACGCAGCATGGGCCTTTTCGACGATCCGGCCATCGGCATCGTGCAGGTGCCGCACAGTTTCTACAACCATGATCCGTTGCAGCAGAATCTGGCGCTGCGCGATGCCCTGCCGGATGACCAGCGCTTCTTCTTCGAGGCGATCATGCCCGGCCGCGATGGCTGGGATGCCGCCTTCTGTTGCGGTTCCAACAGCATCACGCGCAGAGCCGCGCTCGATGCCATTGGCGGCGGGTTGCCGGCAGGATCGATCACCGAGGACATGCTGCTGTCTCTGGCCCTGCTGCAGAAGGGCTTTATTACCCGGTACCTCAACGAGCCGCTGGCCTTTGGCCTTGCACCGGAAAGCCTGGATGCCTTCTTCGTCCAGCGCTCGCGCTGGGCCCAGGGAGCGATCCAGATATTGTTCCTGAAATCGGGGCCGCTGGGGCCGGGGCACCGGGTGCGGCACCGCCTGTTCTTCCTGCCCACGGCCTGGCTTTCACAGGCCCTGATGCTGATCACCGCGCTGGTGGCGCCGCTGGTGTTCATGTACCTGGATGTGCCGCCACTGGTGGGCGTGACGCCGCAAAGTGCCATCTTCTTCCTGGTGCCGATGGTGGTGGCGCAGGTGGGCGGCATCGTGCTGCTTGGGGGCGGGCGCTATTATCCGGTCGCCGCGCAGGTGTTGGGCACCTTCCAGAGCTTCCGGCTGCTGCCGGTGATCCTGAAAACCCTGGTGAAACCTCATGGCCACGGGTTCAGGGTTACCCCCAAGGGCTCGGATGCGGCCGGTGGCGGGATGCAAACGGGCATCTTTCTGGCTTGCGCCGGCCTGATGTTGGCGACGCTGGCGGGGCTGCTGGTCAACGCCTTGCCCGATACGCGCATCGTGGCGCAGGGCGCGCTGGTGCCGATGGTGGCCTTCTGGTGCGCGATCAACATTGTCGTGCTGTTCCTCGCCGCCATGCTGTGCTTCGGCCGGCCGGCGCTGCGCGGCGAGGAACGCTTCGCGCTGGACGAGGCGGTGGCGGTGTGGCGGCGCGGCCAGCGCGAGGCGGTGATCACCCGCGGCCTTGACGTGTCGGTATCGGGCATCGCGCTGGCCGGCGATGGCGTGACGGAGGGGGAACCGGTGCGCGTGCGCCTGCGCGGCGTGGGCAGCCTTGATGGCACGGTGGTGCGCTGCGTTGGCGGGCGTATCGGGATCGCCTTCTCCCCCGCCGCCAGCCCGGCGCGCGATCGGCTGATCGTGCAGCTGTTCACCGGCGGCATGAACAGCAAGCGGTTGGAAATCGGGTTGTGGGCGGCAACGCTGGCCGTGCTACAGCGCATCCTGACCGCCGATCTCCAGGTGCAGGCCCGGCCGCTGGCGCAACCGCCAGCATCCCCGCGTGCGCCATTGCCGGTGCTGCTGCCGGATCTGCCTCCGTTGGAAAAACGCACGCTGGTGCTGCCGCCGGCGCGCCGGGCTGCGACTCTGTCGCACGGGGCGGGAGATGATGTGGCGGCCTGACACCGGCCTGCTAGGGTGCGCGCATGTTCCGCACGCTCTGGCTCCTGCTTGGCCTCACGTCGCTGGCGTTCGGCATCGCCGGCGTCGTGCTGCCCTTGCTGCCCACCACGCCGTTCGTGCTGCTGGCCGCCTATTGCTTTGCGCGCTCTTCCCCGCGCCTGCATGATTGGCTGCTGGCCAACCGCACCTTCGGGCCGCTGATCCTCAATTGGGAGAAGCACCGCGCCATTGCCCCGCGCGCCAAGCTGCTGGCGGTGCTGTCGATGGCGGCGGTGTTCGGCATTTCGTTCCTGGTCGGCGCGTCGGAGCGGGTGATCATCATCCAGGCGGTGATCCTGCCGGCCACCTGCCTGTTCATCCTCACCCGCCCCAGCGGGCCAAAAGCCCCTACTTCGTAAGGCCCGTCCAGTATCCGGCGAAGGCCCACAGATCGGCGGCTTCGGCGATGATCTTGTCGGTGGGCTTGCCGCTGCCATGGCCGGCACGCGTCTCGATGCGAATGAGGTGCGGCTTGTCCCCCGCCTTGGCCGCCTGCAGCGCCGCCGTATACTTGAAGCTGTGGCCGGGCACGACGCGATCATCGGTGTCGGCCGTCGTCACCAGAACCGCCGGATAGGCCATACCGCCCTTGATGTTGTGATAGGGGCTGTAACCAAGGTTGTAGCGGAAATACTCCGGCTTGGTCACATCGCCATAATCATCCACCCAGTAACGCCCGGCGGTCCAGTTGGCATAGCGCAGCATGTCCATCACGCCCACGGCCGGCAGGGCGGCAGCGAACAGATCGGGCCGCTGGTTGGTGACCGCGCCCACCAGAAGCCCGCCGTTGGAACCGCCCTGGATGGCCAGTTGCTGCGGCGTGGTGAGCCCCTGCTTCACCAGCGCCTCGCCGGCGGCGATGAAATCATCGAACACGTTCTGCTTCTTCAGCAGGCGGCCGCCATCGTGCCAGGCCTTGCCATATTCACCGCCGCCCCGGATGTTGGCGAGGGCAAACACGCCGCCCATCTCCATCCACACCAGCCGCGAGACGCTGAACTGCGGCGTCTGGCTGATGTTGAAACCACCATAGGCATAGAGCAGCGCCGGGTGCGACTTGGTGAGGTCCAGATCCTTGCGGTGCGCCACGAACATCGGCACCCGCGTGCCATCCTTCGAGGTGTAGAAGATCTGGCTGACGGCATAATCCTCCGGCTTGAAGGCCACCTTGGCCGCACGCACCACCGTCGCCGTGTTGCTGTTGGCATCATAGCGCCAGATCGAACCGGGCGTCGCGAAGCTGGCGAAGGCAAAATGCGTGACGTCATCATCGGACGATTCAAAGCCGCCGGCGGTGCCGATGCCGGGCAGCGGCACGATGCCCACCGGCTTGCCGTCGCGCTCATACAGGCGGACGACCGATTTGGCGTCCTCCAGTGTTTCGGCCACCACGCGGGTGCCCACCAGGCTGGCACCGGTGAGCGTGGCCGCCCCTTCCGGCACCACTTCGGTGATGGCGGCGGTGAGCGCGTTCATGGCGACGATGCGGCCCTTCGGCGCGTCCTTGCTGGTGCGGAAATAAAGCGTGTCGCCCGCCGATCCGGCCAGGGACCAGTCATGCTCCAGCCCGGTCACCAGTGCGCGCGGCGCCTCGCCCTTCGCGATGTCGGCAATGCGCACTTCATAGCGATCGTCGGTGCCTTCAGAGGTGATGATGATCAACCAGCGGCCATCATCGGTCACCTGCGCGAAATGCCCGCGCTTGGGGTGTTCTGGCGTCTCGAAGATCAGCTGATCGGCCGCTTGCGGCGTCCCCAGCTTGTGGAAAAACACCTTCTGGTTGAGGCTGATGGCGAGATATTTCGGGCCGGTGGTTTCCGGGAAGCGCGAGTAATAAAAGCCCGAGCCATCCTTCTTCCACGCCACGCGGCCGAACTTCGACCAGTCGATCACATCGGGCAGGTCCTGCCCGGTGGTGACGTCCCGCACCTTGATGGTGCGCCAATCGGTGCCGCCATCCTGCACGGCATAGGCCAGCAGCCGGCCATCGGGTGATGGCTCCCATTCGGCCAGCGCGGTGGCGCCATCCTTGGCCCACGGGTTGGGATCGATCAGCACGCGCGCCTCGCCGCCCGCCTGCTGCACATACAGCACGGACTGGTTCTGCAGGCCGGAATTGCGGGTGAAGAAGCTGGTGTCACCCTTCACGCGCGGCACGCCGAAGCGTTCATAGTTGAACAGCTCGGTCAGGCGCTGGCGGATGGCATCGCGTTTCGGCAACGTCGCCAGATAGGCGTCGGTCACCTTGTTTTGCGCCGTCACCCAGTCCGCCACCCTGGCATCGGTACGCACATCTTCTTCCAGCCAGCGCCAGGGATCGGGCACGCTGATGCCGTGCCGGGCCTCCACCTCGGTGCCGGTGGCGGTGGCGGGATAGGTTATGGGCGCAGCAAGCACGGGGGCGGCGCTCATCAGCGCAGCCGCCAGCAGGATCGAACGCATGGGCAGGAACCTCCGGAACGGGACATGACGGCAGGTCTAGCCGCCTTGCCCGCATCCGCCAAGGCGGTGCGCTATTTGATCTGCTTCTCGTATTCGATGGTGTGCGGGGCGGCATAGCCGGCCGCGCCAAAGGTCGCCGCGATCAGCTTGTTGGTGTCGAAATAGACCTGCCAGTAATGGTCGGTATGGCAATAGGGACGCACCGCCAGCACCGTGCCGCGCTCGTTGAAATCCAGGATCTCCACATCCGGCGCCGGTTCGGCCACCACGTTGGGAATCGCGGCCAGCGCCGGTTTCAGGCGCGCAATGGCATCAAGCGGATCGACGCCGAAGGCCAGCTGCGCGGTGCGATCGACCCGCCGATACGCAAAGGTCGAATAATTCTTGATGACATCGCCCGACATCTTCGAATTGCCCACGATGGTCTGCACATTGTCCGGGCTGGTGATGATGGTGTTGAACAGGCCAACCTCCGTCACCGTGCCGACAACGCTGCCGCCCTCCACGAAATCCCCCACCTTGTAAGGGCGGAAGATGATCAGGAAGGCGCCGGCAGCAAAGTTGGACAGCAGGCCGGACCAGGCGGCCCCCACCGCCAGGCCAACGCCAGCCAGCAGCGCGGCAAAGCTGGTCGTCTCGATCCCGAAGAAGCCCAGGATCGCCACCACCAGCACGATGTTGAGCACCACCGCCAGGATGTTGGCGATGTACCGCTGCAAGGTGGGATCGAAATTGCGCGCGGTGAGCACCTTGCCCAGCAGGCTGACGGCAAAGCTGATCAGCCAGCGCCCCACCATGTACAGCGCGAAACCGGCCGCCAGCTTCAAGGCCACATCGGTGACGGTTGCAGTGATGACGGCCCAATCCATGATCATTCCCCCGAATGCGCCGACGACACGCGCGGCAATCCAAGTCTAACCGGTTCCCGCCACAGCAAGAAGCCGGCAATTGTCCGTTCTGCGACATTTGGACTGCGCAGGGGTCAGACTATCATATAAAGCTATCTTTATGCTTGCCCCGATAGCCGGCTGCGCCTAGGAGACAGCGCAACTCCATCCAGCGCAGGAACACCATCATGGCCCATGATTACGCCATTGCCGACATCAGCCTCGCCGATTTCGGCCGCCGCGAGATTGCGATTGCCGAAACCGAAATGCCCGGCCTGATGGCGCTGCGCGAAGAGTTCGGGGCCGCCAAGCCGCTGAAGGGCGCGCGCATCACCGGTTCGCTGCACATGACGATCCAGACCGCGGTGCTGATGGAAACGCTGGTGGCGCTGGGCGCCGAACTGCGCTGGGCCACCTGCAACATCTTTTCCACCCAGGATCATGCCGCTGCCGCCATGGCCGCTGCCGGCATCCCGACCTATGCCATCAAGGGCGAGAGCCTGGCGGATTACTGGGATTATGTCGGCCGCATCTTCGATTGGGGTGACACCACTGCCAACATCATCCTGGATGACGGCGGCGATGCCACCATGTTCGCACTTTGGGGCGCGCGCCTCGAAGCCGGCGAGACCATGGGCGAGCCGGAGAATGAGGAAGAAGTCGAATTCCAGCGGGCGCTCAAGGCCTTCGTCAAGGCGCGCCCCGGCTATCTGACCGAAACCGTCAAGAACCTGAAGGGCGTTTCGGAAGAAACCACCACGGGCGTGCACCGCCTTTATGAGCTGGCCAAGCAGGGCCGCCTGCCGTTCCCGGCGATCAACGTCAACGACAGCGTCACCAAGTCCAAGTTCGACAATCTCTATGGCTGCAAGGAATCGCTGGTTGATGCCATCCGCCGCGCCACCGACGTGATGCTGGCCGGCAAGGTCGCCTGCGTTGCCGGCTTCGGCGATGTCGGCAAGGGCAGCGCGCATTCGCTGCGCAACGGCGGCGCCCGCGTGATGGTGACGGAAATCGATCCGATCTGCGCGCTGCAGGCCGCCATGGAAGGCTTTGAAGTGGTGACGATGGAAGACGCGGTGAAGCGCGCCGACATCTTCGTGACCGCCACCGGCAACATGGACGTGATCACGGCTGAACACATGAAGGCGATGCGCACCAACAGCATCGTGTGCAACATCGGCCACTTCGACAGCGAGATCCAGATTTCCGCCCTGTCCAACTACAAGTGGACCGAAGTGAAGCCGGGCACCGATATCGTCGAGTTCCCTGATGGCAACCAGATCATCGTGCTGGCCAAGGGCCGCCTGGTGAACCTGGGCTGCGCCACCGGGCACCCCAGCTTCGTGATGTCGGCCAGCTTCACCAACCAGGTGCTGGCCCAGATCGAGCTGTGGACCAAGAGCGACAGTTACGAGAACCGCGTCTATGTGCTGCCCAAGCATCTGGACGAAAAGGTCGCCCGCCTGCACCTCGACAAGCTGGGCGTGAAGCTGACCACGCTCAACCCCAGGCAGGCCGCCTATATCGGCGTCGGCGAAGCCGGCCCGTTCAAGCCCGACCATTATCGTTATTGATCGGCCCATCCCTTTCGGGTTGACGGCGGCGGCCGGGTTCATTGCCCGGCCGCAGCATTCATATTACATGGATGTAATCTTTCTGACGCACCAAAGGACGATGGAGATGGGCGATGGCTCTCGATCTTCGCATGATCCCATGTGCGCTCCTGCTGCTGGCGGGCGCGGCGCGGGCTGAACAACCCGCGCCGGGCGTTGCCGCCAGCCTGCCGCCACCGGTCGAGACCCCCGCCGCTGGCAACCGTTCGGGTGAAAATGCCGTCCGCGCCGCCGGCGATGCCTTTGGCACGGTGATCGGCCGCGAGGAAATCGGCCTGTACAGCGCCGATGACATCCGTGGCTTTTCCCCCGTGGTGGCCGGCAATGTGCGCATCGAGGGCCTGTATTTCGATCCGGTGATCTTTCCGTCAGACCGGATCAGCGGCGCCACCAGCATCCGCGTCGGCCCATCGGCGCTGGGCAGCCCGTTTCCGGCGCCCACCGGCATCGTTGATCTGGGCTTGCGCGTGCCGGGCAGCGAAGCTGCGGCTTCGGCGCTGATGAGCGTGGACAGTTTCGGCAGCCATGTTGCCGAGCTGGATGTGGCACTGCCGCTGTCTGACCGCTTCAGCCTGGGCCTTGGCGGCATGATCAGCCGCGAACGCTTCATCACCGCCGCCCACGACAACAAATATGAAGCCGCCGCCATCGCCCGCTGGCAGGTGAGCGATGCCTTGCGGCTGGTGCCCTTCTTCAGCTTCACGGTCACACCGCGCGATGATGTGCCGCCGCTGTTCGTACCGACGGGCGATGTGCTGCCGCCCGATCCGCCGCGCCGGGTGTTCGTGGGGCCGCGCTGGGCCCGCCAGCGCGACAGCGAGGTGAACGCCGGGCTGGTGGCCGATTGGACGATCGCCAGCGGCTGGGCGCTGAAGGCCGGGTTGTTCCGTTCGTCGGTGGTGCTGCCCACCGCCTTTTCCAACCTGCTGGAGGATGTGCAACCCGATGGCAGCGCCCGCCAGCGCATCGTGGCCGATCCGCGCCTGTTCTTCGTGTCGAACAGCGGCGAGGCGCGGCTGACCCGCACCATATCCGATGGCCCGCGCAGCCATCGCGTCCACCTGGCCGTGCGTGGCCGCAAGGCCTTCCGCCGCTTTGGCGGCAGCGACGAGATCGACCTGGGCCCCACCACCATGGCCCGGCCCGGCACCGCGCCGCTGCCGGCGTTCACCTTCACCGAACAGCAGCAGGATCGGGTGACCCAGATCACCGGCGCCATCGGTTATGAAGGCGCGTTGCAGGGTGTCGGCTCGCTGGCGCTGGGCCTGCAGAAAAGCGATTATGCCAAGCGCATCGGCCTGCCCGGCTTCAAGCAGGCCATCGATGCCACGCCGTGGCTGGGCAACATCAATGCCGCCATCCGGCTGGGCAGCCGCACCGAAGCATATGGCGGCTGGGTGACGGGCCTGGAGGAAAGCGGCATTGCCCCCGATATCGCGACCAATCGCAACGAAGCGCTGCCGGCGATCATCACGCGGCAAGTGGACGTGGGCGTGCGCCAGACCATGGGTGAACTCACGCTGGTTGCCGGCGCCTTCCAGCTCACCAAGCCGTATTTCAATCTCGATGCCGCCGGCCGCTTCGGCCCGCTCGGCACGGTGGCCAGCCGTGGACTGGAATTCAGCCTTGCCGGCCCGATCACGCCAGCGCTGGCGCTGGTCGGCGGCGGCGTGTTGAGCTGGCCGCGCGTGTCTGGCGAGGCGGTGGCACTGGGGGTGGCCGGCCCGCTGCCGGTGGGGGCGGTTCGGCGGCGCGTGAACCTGTCGCTGGATTGGCGCCCGCCGTTCGCGCCCGGCCTGTCCTTCGATCTGGGCGTGTTCGCCAACAGCAGCACCGTTGCCACGGTGAACAATGCCGTGCACATCCCGGCCCAGACCTTCATCGACATCGGCGCGCGTTATGCCTTCCGCCTTGCCGGGCGCGATGCCGTGCTGCGAGCCCAGATCTTCAACCTCGGCGGCGTGAACGGCCTCTTCCTCGACGGCGCCGGGGTGTATGGCATGAACGACGGGCGGGTGGCCCAAATCTATCTGACCGTGGATTTCTGACCGCTCGCCTACGCGCTTTAACGCTGGACAGGATTGGACCGTCTGGCCATGGAACATGGCCATGACGGGGAGACGCAAGATCGTGCCGGCGCTCGGGCTCGCGGCGCTGCTGGCCAGCGTGCCGGTGGCAGCGCAGCAATTGCCGCCGCCGCCCAACGACAGCCTGCCACCGCCGGCGCCGCTGCCGCCCAGCGATGAACCGGATCTGACACCGCCAGCCGACACGGTGGCCGCCACCGGCAGCCGATCGGCCGAAAATGCCGTGCGTCAGGCCGGCGATGCCTTCGGCACCTCCATCGGCCGCGAAGCATCTGGCCTGTACAACCGCGATCGGGTGCGCGGCTTTTCCCCCATCGTTGCCGGCAATGTGCGCATCGACGGCCTCTATTTCGATCCCGTGGCCATCCCGTCCAGCCGGCTGGTGCGCGCCACCACCATCCGCGTTGGCCCATCGGCACTGGGCAGCCCCTTTCCCGCCCCCACCGGCATCGTCGATTTCGGGTTCCGCCGCCCCGGCAACCAGGCGGCGGCAAGCCTGCTGATCGGCTACAACAGCTGGAACACGCCCACCGCCGAAATCGATGCCAGCCTGCCGGTTTCCGATACGTTCAGCCTGGGCGTGGGCGCCGGCATCCAGCTGGAAAACGGCTTCAATTCCACCCGCGATCACAGCGGCGAAGGCACGCTCATCGCATCATGGACGCCCTCGGCCGGCACCAGCTTCGTGCCTTTCCTGTCGGTGCGGCGGACGTGGATCGACGATCATGGCCCCACGGCGGTCCCGGCTGGCAGTGTCCTGCCGCCACGGCTGCCGCTGCGCCAGTTCTTCGGGCCCTGGTGGTCGCGCGGCAACGATGTGGAACTGAACGCCGGCCTGCTTGGCGATGTGCAGCTTTCCGAAGGCTGGCTGCTGCGCGCCGGCCTGTTCCGGTCGCAGCGCGCCGTGCGCAGCAATTTCGCCAACGTTCAGCGGGACGTGCAGCCCGATGGCAGTGCCGAACAGCGGATCGCCGCCGATCCGCCATTGTTCTTCGCGTCCACCAGTGGCGAGGTGCGCCTGACCCGCCAGATCGAGGATGGCCCGCGCCACCACCAGGTGCATCTGGCAGCACGCGGCCGGCAGGCCTATCGCCGCTTCGATGGATCGGTGAATATCGCCCCCGTCCCGGTCAACGTGCTCGGCGTCTCGCCTGATCGGCCGCTGCCAGATCTGCAGTTCGGCCCACAGCAGGACGATGATGTGCAGCAATGGACCGGCGGCATCGCCTATGAAGGCCGCTGGGACGGCGTGGGTGAACTTTCGGTGGGCCTGCAGGGCACCGATTACAAGAAGCGCATCGGCCTGCCCGGCGCCCAGAGCGCCATCGACGCCCGCCTGCTGCTATGGAACATCACCGCCGCCGCGCAGGTGGCGCCCGGCCTTTCGGTTTACGGCGGCGCCGTGACGGGGCTGGAGGAATCGGGCGTCGCGCCGAATTTTGCCGCCAACCGCAACGAAGCGCTGCCCGCCATCCAGACCCGCCAATTTGATGCCGGCGTGCGCGTCGCGCTGGGCGGGGACATGCGGCTGGTCGCCGGCCTGTTCCAGGTGTCAAAGCCCTATTTCAACCTCGATGCCGCCGGGCGCTTCGATGTGCTGGGCGATGTGATCAACCGCGGCCTTGAAGCCAGCATCGCCGGGCCGATCACGCCGGAACTTTCCATCATCGCCGGCGCCAGCCTGCTATGGCCGCGCGTCACCGGCGAGGCGGTGGAACAGGGCCGCATCGGCGCCCGCCCGGTGGGCGCCATCGGGGAACGTGTGGAACTTGCCGCCGATTGGCGCCCGGGCTTCGCGCCGGGGCTCAGCCTTGATGTGCGCATGTCCTACCGCTCGCCGGAAACCGCCACGGTGGACAATCTGGTGGCGGTGCCGGTGCGCACCATTGTCGATCTGGGCGGGCGTTACAGCTTCAAGCTCGCTGGCAACGATGCCGTGCTGCGCATCCAGTCCAGCAACCTGTTCGCCCAGGAAGGCTTCGAACTGCGCGGTGCCGGCGCCTATGGCCCACTGCCCGGCCGCGTCACCCAGGCCTATCTGACGGTGGATTTCTGAACGTGCTGACACTGGCCGGAGAGGCCGACACAGGGGCCATCGGCACTGCACTGGCGCGGGTTTTGCGCCCCGGCGACACCATCGCCCTGCACGGCGATCTGGGCGCCGGCAAATCCACGCTGGCGCGCGCCATCCTGCATGCGCTGGGCTGGGCCGGCGAGGTGCCATCGCCCACCTTCACGCTGGTGCAGGCCTATGATGATCTGCCCGTTCCCGTCTGGCACGTCGATCTCTATCGGCTGGATCATCCGGCCGAAGCCGACGCGTTGGGCCTGTTCGAGACGGATGCGGCACTGATCATCGAATGGCCGCAGCGGCTGGGCGATCGCC
>Ga0209278_1000709_pt1 | contig 23694 bp, 34 predicted proteins | sample JI81BgreenDNA_FD_187504 | JGI IMG/M metagenome (GOLD analysis project Ga0209278, IMG submission 187504) | Wastewater effluent complex algal communities from Wisconsin, to seasonally profile nutrient transformation and Carbon sequestration -... | ecosystem: Engineered > WWTP > Effluent > Algae... | reverse complement strand
GCGTGGAGGGCCGGGGCATGAGGCATCGCGAATCGGGGTGTGCCGTGACCCCCGGCCACCATCGCGTCCAAGTATCGAAACCAACTGTGGGAGAGAAGAAAATGACCGACTACATCGACCCCGCCGAAGGGACAGTGTGGGTCGTCTCCAGCGGCTCCTACTCCGACTATCGGGTGCACTGCGCGGCCCCGAGCGAGCGCGCCGCGAAGGAGATCGCCGCCGCAATGAACGCCGATCATGCGCGGGGCGATTACATGGTCGAATCGCTGCCCGTCATCGACCGCGCCGAACGAGTCACCATCTACGGCAACGAGGCAGTCATCACCGACGACGCGACCGTGACCGACGAAGGTGCCCGCGACCGCAAAGAGTGGAACGTCAACCCGCTCTACCCGGAGCGGTTGCGCCCGGTCACGGTCCGCTGGGTCCGCGCGCCCATCTACCACCAGGCGGGCCGGTTAGAGGTCTACGGCACCGACCGGGAACTCGTGGGCACGACATTCTCCACCATGAAGGCACGCCTGGTCGGGGACCCCGAGTTGCGCCAGCGGCGGGAGTTCACGCGATGAGCGCCGCCGTCGAATTGCGCACTGCCGCAGACAAATTGCGGGAGCTTGCCGAGGGTGCGACCCCCGGACCGTGGGGATGGAAGCCCGCGAACCCCAACAAACTCGGGCCGCTGCACGACGCCAGCCTGACCGGGCCCTCCTGCCACCTCACGTCGGGCGATGACGTCTGGATTCGGGACGCCGTGTACATCGCCGCCATGCACCCGCTCGTCGGACTCGCGCTCGCGGACCTACTCGACGACGTTGCCGAGCACGCCGAGTCGAACGACGAGTTTGACGGCTTCCCGCCGGAATCGGTCATCACCGGCTACGCGCCGGCGCTCAGGATTGCCCGCCTCATCAATGGGAGCGCGCCGTGAGCGACGGAACCAAGATCTCATGGACCGACGCGACGTGGAACCCCGTCGTCGGCTGCACCAAGGTCAGCGCCGGGTGTGACAACTGCTACGCGATCCGCACTGCACGCCGGATGACCGCGAACCCCAACCCGCGTGTCTCGCAGGCGTATGCGGGCACCGAGGCGGGCGGCGAGTGGACCGGCAAGGTGAACCTCCTGAGCGACCGGCTCGACCAGCCGCTGAAGTGGCGACGCCCGCGCCGGATCTTCGTCAACGCTCAGAGCGACCTTTTCCACGAGGCCGTGCCGGACGACTTCATCACCCGCGCGTGGGCCGTGATGACGTTGGCCCCGCAGCACGTCTTCCAGGTGCTCACCAAGCGCCACGCCCGGATGCGGTCGCTGCTCAGCGCCCCACGCTTTCAGGATGACGTCTGGCGTGCGGCGACAGTCCTCATGGGTGAGCGCGGGATCGACAAGGGGCGGCATTTCGCGTGGCCCCTGCCGGGTGTGTGGCTTGGGGTCAGCGTGGAAGACCAGCAGTGGGCGGACATCCGCATCCCGGCGCTTCTCGACACCCCGGCCGCGGTGCGGTGGCTCTCCTGCGAGCCGCTGCTCGGTAGCGTGAAACTGAGCGACCATATCGACCGATGGAGCGACGACGACCCCGGAACGTGTGATTGGGGCCACTGCTCCCGCCCAGCGGTCGCGGTGCGCCGAGACTACGCCCACGACGACCCGGGCTGCGTCTGCATGCTGCCGGTCTGCCGTGAGCACAGGGGACTCGATTGGGTGGTAGTGGGCGGCGAGTCCGGTCCCGGCGCACGTCCGATGCACCCGGCGTGGGCGCGGTCGCTGCGTGACCAATGCCAGGCCGCGGGCGTGCCGTTCCACTTCAAGCAGTGGGGCGAGTGGGCACCAAGCAATGTCTACCCGAACCGCGGCCACCTCACCGACGCGCACTGTGTGATGCACCCGGCAGGGATGACAGCTATGACCAAGTCCAATCCCTTCAACCCCTTCGAGCGCGGGCACCCGAACTGGGGCCAGCCGATGCGGCGCGTCGGCAAGGCGCGCGCTGGCCGGGAGCTTGACGGCCGCGTCTGGGACGAGTACCCCGAGGTCGCGTCATGAGCCGCATCTGGACCGTGACAATGGCCGTGGAGTGCGCGACCTGCGGCACGAAGGACAACAAAACCAGCGTCGCCGCCACCTCTTGCGAGGCCGCCCGCGAGGGCGTGCTGTGCATCCTGCGCTATCGCGGCTGGCGGATCGGGCGCAAGTCCTACGACAACTCCTGTCCCGCCTGCGCTGGCCCGATCCCCGGCTGTGATGACTGCGGCACGCCGACGCCCGACCCGTATGGCAAATCGGACTGGACCGAGCGCGCCGCCCGCTTCTGCGATCAGTGCTTCCGCAAGCGACAGTCGGCGCGGTGGCGGGAGCGCTTCCCGGATCAGCCCATGCCCAAGCACCTGGCCGGGGAGGGCGAGCCGTGACCCTCGATGAAGCGCGCGCCCACATCGGCGCCGGAGTGGTCTATCACTCCGGCCACGGCGCGCCCGAGGACGGCGAGATCGTGCGCGTCTCCGACCTGTATGTCTTCGTGCTCTTCGTGGGCGACCGCACCCCGAAAGCCACCCCACCCGGCGCGCTGACCCTGCTGGCGCGGCCCACCCAAACCGAATCCCTGTTCTGAGAGAAGGACTTTCAACCATGGCAACCACCATCTATGGCGCTTCCGATGACCTGATCGAGGTTGACGGCGATATCACCGAGGAGTTCGACGCGATCGAGCAGCACCCCTGCTACCTGGGTTTCTCCACCGGCGTCGTCCTGCGCATCGAGTACGGCACTGACGGCATCTGGCACATCCGCCCCGAGGCGGGGAAGGACAAGGTTCACATCGAGTTCGAGACGAGCGATGGCGAAGGCGACTCCTACAGCGACCGCGCCACGATCACCGAGCCCGTCGAGTGGGTCGTGTGCGGACACGAGTGGGGGAAGCGATGACCGACGACCTGCGCGCCGCCCGCACCTTGACACAAAAAGACCTTGACGATGCACCGGTCGGAATCGTCGTCCGGGCTGCTGGCGGCACCATCGCCGCCCGCTACGACGACAAGTGGGGCGTCGTTTTCGGGGATGAGCGACCCTTCCCGTGGTCCGTCCTGCGCGCGCCCGCGGTCGTGCTCTGGCCGCGCGATGAGTGCATCGACGCTGAATACCTTGAACGGCGGTCCGAGTGGTCCGCCCGCACCGAGGATGAGGCGATCGAGCACGAGCGCAAGCCGCGCTGCTACATCGCCGGCCCCATCGCGGGCGTCCCGGACTTCCGGGAGCGATTCGCGGCTGCCGTGCCGGCGGTGGAGGCCTTGGGCTATGAGGTGGTCAATCCGTGCGACATCGCGCCCGTGGATCACGAGGGCGAGTGTCCTCCCGGGTATGACCCCGGCGAAGACGCGAGCGGGCACACGTCGAGCGCGTGCTTCATGCGCGCCGACCTACACGCACTCCTCGACTGCGACGCGATCTACATGCTCCCCGGCTGGTCGCGCTCACGCGGCGCCACAGTCGAGCACGCGGTCGCAGTCGCCTGCGGCATCCCCGTCCTAGATGAGAAAGAAGGAAACCCAAATGAGCACCACCGCTGACCTGCGCGCCGCGCTTGATGCCGCGATCTCCGACCTGACCGGCGAGCAGCAGGACGCCGCCGACGCGCTCCTAGTTGCGCTCACGCCCCGGATGGACGAGCCGACGTGGCCGGGCGCTGTCGTCATGGCGGCCTGCGTCGAGCACACCAAACCGGCCATGCATGTCCGCCGCCACGCCGACTACAGCGCGTGGGAGTGCCGAGCCTACGGTGCCAGCCGGTGGGAAACCCTGAACGACCCCCGCCCGCTGACGCCCGCCGAGCGCCGCAAGCACGGCATCCCCGGCGAGTGCGACAAGCACCACGCGGAGCCGATCACGAACGAGCTGGTCGAGCGGTGCATCGAAGCATCGACCTTCATGTATCCGGCCTGGGTGCGCGCCGTCCTGCGCGCCGCTGGCCACCCGGAGGTGAAGGCATGAGCGACGTAGCAATCCTGCGGCGCGCGGCGAGCGTGCTGCGGGACAAGGCGACCGCTGCGACCCCCGGACCGTGGGAGCACGTCATCGACCGCGGCAGCCTTCATCATCGGGACAGGAGTCGGCTCAAGGGTATCGAGCGATTCCGTGAGTATCGGAACGACGTCGACCTTGGCGCCGATCACGACACCGCTGCATACATCGCATTAGTCCACCCGCCCGTCGCGCTCGCCCTGGCCGACTGGCTGGACGACGAGGCGGCACGCGGGCTCGGCAGGCCGGACAATCTGGCCGCGTATGCCGTCGCGCGCGCCGTGCTGCGAGAGGCGGGCGAGTGATGGCCAGCCCGAGCGACCTCGCCAAGTGCCCCGTCTGCGGAGACCGGGGCAACCACGCCGGCCGACCAGGCGCGCAAATCGCCTGCGATGCAGCGTCATACGCCCGCGCCGCCGCCGTCACCTGGCTCGCCAAACGCGCCGGGATCGAACAAGACCGCGCCGAGTCGGTCATTGCCGAGCTGTCCCGCGCGGTCGGTCACACCAATGCCGTCCGGGTGCTCGACTACCTGCTCGGCTCCGGGTGGACCGTGCCCGAGGGGTGGGCCGAGTGATGCGCGTCCTCGGGATCGACCCCGGCTCCACCCACTCGGCATACGCCCTCATCGACTCCGAAACCTGCCGCCCCCTCTCGGTCGGCAAGATCGACAACCACCAGCTACGCCGCATGCTGCGCGAATGGGTGGCCGAAGACGGCATCGACCGCCTCGCTATCGAAATGGTCGAGTCCTACGGCATGGCCGTGGGCCGCGAGGTCTTCCACACGTGCGTCTGGATCGGGCGCTACAGCGAGATCTACGCCCACGGCGACGAGGCCGCGCGGCTGCTCGGCCGCCCCTCGGTCAAGCTGCACCACTGCGGGCAACGAAAAGCCAAGGACGCCAACATCACTCAGGCGCTCATCGACCGCTTCGCCCCGGGTGAGCCCAACCGCGGCAAGGGCACCAAGGCCGCGCCCGGATGGTTCCACGGCTTCGCGGCCGATATGTGGCAAGCGTATGCCGTGGCCGTCGTCCTAGCCGACCAGATCGAGGGCCGGGAGGGCGTGGCGTGAGCACCCCCACATCCGGCATCACCGTCCCACCCGACTGGACTGGCCCCGCCGATGGAGTGCCGTGCTGCCTCGGCACGGCCGTCAATGACTGGGATGCCTGCACCTGCTGGCAGCCGATCTACGACCCGCCCGAGCAAGCCCGGATGCTGCGCGGCGAGGTGACCGTCATGCCCGGCATGTGCGGGGATTGCGCCTACCGGCCCGGCTCACCCGAGCGGCGAGGCAGCCCCGATGCGGCGGCGGACGGGCACGACCTGGACGACCTCGCCATCATGGGGGAGCGCTTCTGGTGCCACGACGGCATGCGCCGCTTGCTCGGCCTCGCCCACCCATCCGGCGAGGTGTGGATCGCCGAGAGTGCCGAGGACGGGCGAGCGGTCACGCACTACGACCCGCCGATCGACTGGCTCGGCATACCGCATCGCGTGGACGGCACCCCCGGCGCCCTGTGCGCGGGATGGGACGCGCGCCGCAGAGCATGGGCCGCCTGCCCGATCGAGCGGGACCTGCCGAGCCTGGCGGAGGTGGCCCCGTGACCGGCCCCGCCCGCTACGAGTGGACATGCCCCGAGTGCGGGGCGCGCATCCACCTCGGCGACCCCATCGGCTACAGCGACGACCACAACGACTGGGTCCACGCCTCCTGCACCGAGGCACCCCACCAAAACCGCGAGCCGTGCCCGACGTGCTGGCTCACCACCTGCGACTGCGAGGACGGTGCTGCGTGCTGAGAATCGGCTCCCTATTCAGTGGGTACGGCGGTCTCGATATGGGCGTGCAATCCGTCCTCGGCGGAACCGTCGCCTGGCACTGCGAGATCGACCCAGCACCCGCGCGCATCCTCGCCCACCACTGGCCCGACACCCCCAACCTCGGCGACATCACCGCCGTGGACTGGACGCGCGTCGAGCCCATCGACATCCTCACCGGCGGTTCACCCTGCCAAGACCTTTCACACGCCGGACGACGCGCCGGCATGACGGAGGGCACCCGCTCCAACCTATGGGTCCAGATGCGCGAAGCAATCGCCGTCCTGCGCCCCCGACTCGTCATATGGGAGAACGTCCGTGGCGCCTACTCCGCCCCAGCCGATAGCGCGCTGGAACCCTGCCCGGGATGCGTGGGAGACCCCGACGATGGGCCTGTTCTGCGAGCACTCGGACGTGTTCTCGGAGACCTGGCCGAGCTCAGGTTCGATGCGCGCTGGTACGGCCTACGCGCTGCCGACGTGGGAGCACCGCACGGACGGTTCCGGGTCTTCCTCTTCGCCTGGCCTGCCGACGCGGGCGGAACGGGGTGGCTCGGCAACCGAGACGATCACCCTGCTGCCGACCCCGGAGGCGAACACCGGGAGCAATGGCGGATCCCAGCACCCGGACAAGCGGCGGGCCGGCGGGCACTCGGTCAACCTGCAGGACGTGATCGAGCACCTGTAGAACTGCTCCCCACGCCGAAGGCAAGCAACAACGAGAACCGGTCCAGCGCATGGGCGAACGGTCCGAACCTCGGCGAGGCCATCGCACTCCTGCCCACCCCGCGCGCCACGGACGGCACCAAGGGCGGGCCGAATCAGCGCGGATCGTCTGGCGACCTGATGCTCCCGAGCGCAGTGCAACTGCTGCCGACACCTGCCGCGAGTCGCTTCGAGAGCAACCGCAGCCCGAGCCCCGGCGCGAGCGTGCGGCCCTCCCTTGACGGCATACGCAACCTCCTGCCGACGCCCTCGGTCGCGGATGCACTCGGCGGGCACCTATCCCGCAGCGGGGACCGATCGGGCGAGCTGCTGCTGCCCGGCGTCGCCAAGACGATCGATCGGGGGCGCTGGGGCGCCTACGCGCCCGCAATCGCCCGATGGGAACGCGTCATCGGGCGACCCGCACCCGACCCGACCGAGCCTGCACCCAAGGGCGGGCGACGACTCTCCCCGCGCTTCGTCGAGTTCCTCATGGGTACACCCGCCGGACACGTCACCGACCCCGCCATCGGCCTGACCCGCAACCAGCAGCTCAAGTCGCTCGGCAACGGCGTCGTCCCCCAGCAAGCCGCCGCAGCGACCCGCATGTGGCTCGCGTACCACCGACAAGGAGCAGCAGCATGACCCGCCCCAAGCCCACCGCCCACGAGGTCGAGCACGACTGCCACCTCGACGGGCAGCCCGTGCGGCACACGACCGTCATCGAGGCCACCCCCATGCGACTCACGGACGGGCGCACCCGGTGGCGCGGGAAGCGCTGCGACGGGACCAGCATCGAGTGGGTGGAGTCGTGAGCGACCTTCGCGCACCCTTCTCCTACTTCGGCGGCAAACGTCGAGCCGCGCCGATCATCTGGGCCGCGCTCGGCGACCCCGGCGGCTACGTTGAGCCCTTCGCGGGATCTGCCGCTGTACTCCTTGGGCGGCCGACCTTCACGGGGCGGCGCGTCGAGACGATCAACGACGCGGACGGCTGGCTCGTCAATACGTGGCGCTCGATCCAACTGAGCCCATCCGCCGTAGCCGCACACGCACACGGCCCCGTAACCGAGATCGACTACCACGCCCGCCTCGCATGGCTCCAAGACCGCCGCGAAGGGCTGGTGTCGTGGCTGGAGGGCGACCCCGAGGCGCACGACGCCAAGGCCGCCGCGTGGTGGCTGTACGTCGCCGCGTGCGGCATCGGCGACCCGTGGGGCGCGGGTCCGTGGCGCGTCATCGACGGCCATCTCACCAAGACCGACGCGGGCCAGGGAATCAACCGCGAACTGCCGCACCTGGGCAACGCGGGGCAGGGAGAGCACGAAGCCCGGCTCTCGACCTACATGGCCCGCCTATCCCAGCGCCTCGCCCACGTCCGCATCACATGCGGCGACTGGCAGCGCGTCCTGACCCCCAGCGCATCCCGCGCCGGGACCGGGGGCGACAGGTCGACGGCAATCTTCCTCGACCCGCCCTACGCGACCAGCGGAGACCTATACGCACACTCGGAGCACGGCATCGCCGAACAAGTCCGCGAATGGTGCCAGTCAGCGCCGCGCGACCTCCGCATCGTCCTGTGCGGCTACGACGACGAGCACGACGCGCTCCTGAGCTACGGCTGGACCGTCGCGCAGGGAAAGGCCGGAGGCGGTGCTGGTTACTCGACGCGGGCCGACAACGGCCGCCGCGAGCGACTGTGGTTATCCCCCGCCTGCCTGCGCGGCCAGGACGTGCTCGACTTCGAGGGGCTGGGCGCATGACCGCCCGGCCCTGCGCCACCCCCGGCTGCGCGCTACCCGCCGTGGCGCGCGGCATGTGCAACGCGCACTATGCCCGCGCCCGCCGCGAGGGACGCAAGACCGAGATCCCCGTGCCACCCGAGGACCGGCCCGCCACCGACTATAGCCGGGCCGCGTGCCTCGATCACGACCCCGAGCTGTGGTTCCCCGACCCCGCCGACACCATCACCGAGCGCTACGCCAAACGCATCTGCGGCGACTGCCCAGGCAAGGCGGCATGCCTCGACGTGGCGATGCGCCGCGAGCGCGACACCGGCAAAGACTCCCGCACCGGGATCTGGGGCGGGCTGGGACCGGTCGAGCGGGCCAAGCTCGCGCGGGCGAGGCGGTCCGCATGAGCACCATCAGCGCCACCCTCGTTCGCGGGGCACGGCCACTCGGCAACACCATCCCCTGCGGCCGATGTGGCATCCCCCGCACCCGGAGGCCCGAGCGCCCACACACCCTCTGTGCCGACTGCCGCGACGTGCTCGCGGACGACCCCATGACTTCGGCGACCGCCGAGACCACCACCACCACCGCAAGGAGAATCGCATGACCAAGCTCGCCAGCGCCCTGCCCGACGGGCACGGCCTCGACGCCGTCCGACACATCCTGCTCGGCGACCCACACGCCAAGCACGTCGCCGTCGCCGTCCTTGACTGCTCCAAGGTCACCATCGACCACGACAAGGGCAGCCGCGAAGCCACCGCCGGCATCCGATCCATCGAGGTCGTCACCATCCCCGAAGACCTCGACCTCGCCCACAAGCTCACCACCCGCGCCAAGGACAAGCGCCTCGGCGCCACCGTCCTCCCGCTCGGCATCGAGGACGACCTCGCCGAGGCCTTCAAAGTCCGATCCGAGGACGTCGACACCGACGTCACCGAGATCGGCGCCCTCGACGAGGACCAGGTCAAGGCCCTCGCCCGATCCCTCGATAGGCCACTGCGGCACGAAGTCACAGAGGCCGTCCACGCGCTACGCGGGCACAAGGACTGGGTCACCCTCGGGCGCGCCCGCCGTGTCCTGGAACTGGCCGCGCGCAAGCTCGAAGAGAACGACAAGAGGCTGCTCCGCAATGAAGATGGCTTCCTTGTCGATCCCGCCACCGGAGAGATCGTCGACGAGGACAAGTTGACCAGCGACGACCTCGACCGCATGCTGGCGGCGCTCGCCGGACAGGAAGGCGAAATCGAGGCGGAAGGCGAGTCGGGCGACCTCGACAACGAGAGCGACGACGATGCCGAGTGCGACGCGCTCGACGGGGAACTCGAGTGCCCCAGGTGCGAAGGCGCAGGCAACGTCATCGGCGATGACGGCACCGAGCTGTGCGGCCGCTGCGGCGGGACCGGACTCGACCCCGACTCCGACTGAGACCGCACGCCGCCCGGGTTGACCCTCCCCGCAGCCCGGGCGGCGCGCCCCCCGCCCCCCTGACCACACCTCGCCCCCGAGAGGCACCGGTGACCGTGACCGATTGGCAGCCACCAGGCGACGCCGACGCCCCACCACCCGACAGCGCACCCCCACCGCCGGATGACCTCGCGCGCCGCCGGGAGCAGCGCGCCACGCGCCGCGGCGAGGATGTCCCCCACGACCCCTACGCCGAGCAATGCACCCTCGGCGCGATGCTCCTAGACGCCGATGTGCGCGAGGGTGTGCTCGAGGCGGTCTCGGCCGCCGACTTCTACCGGCCGCGGCACGAGATTGTCTTCGATGCGCTCGCCCACCTCCACGCCACCGGCGCACCCATCGACCCCGTCACGGTCGGCGACGAGCTACGCCGGCGCCAGCAGATCACCCGCATCGGCGGGCAGGCGTACCTCCACGACCTCATCGCCTCGGTGCCCGTCGCGAGCAATGGCACGTACTACGCGGGCATCGTCGCAGGCCTCGCCGTCCGCCGCCGCCTCGCCGAAGCTGGACGCAAGGTTGAGCAGATCGCCCTCACCCCCGGCGACACCGCCCCGGCCGAGCTGCTGGACGCCGCCCTCGGCGAGGTCGGACGAATCTCCACGCTCACCGCGCTGGCCGGCACCACGACCGCCCTCGCGGGCGACACCTGGGAGCCCGTCGACCTCGACCCGATCATCGAGGGCCTGCTCGCCGGAACGCTCACCGGACCCAAAGCTGAGATCATCACCCGCCGCGACGGCAAAGCACTGATCTACCCCGCCGCAGTCCACTCCATCAGCGGGGAGCCTGGCAGCGCAAAAACGTGGTTTGGCCTCGTCGGCGCCGCCCAAGAGATCACCGATGGCCGCCCCGTCCTCGTCATCGACTTCGAGGACCGCCCCGAGACCTTCGCCAATCGGCTCCTGAGCCTCGGCGTCGACCCCTCCCTACTCCTGGCCCACCTGCGCTACGTCCGCCCCGAGGCAGGCATGACAGACCCGCAATGGGCACGACTAGCAGTCCGCGCCCGCGACTGCCGCCTGGTCCTGATCGACGGCATCACCGAAGCCATGACGATGCACGGGCTAAGCCTCATGGACAACGCCGACGCCGCCAAATGGCTCGCCCTCATCCCCAACCGGCTCGCCTCCCTCGGCTGCGGCGTCCTACAAGTCGACCACGTCGTCAAGGACTCCGAGAGCCGAGGCCGCTACAGCATCGGCGCCCAGCACAAGCTCGCCGGGATCACCGGCACCGCCTACAAGGCCCTCATCGTCAAGAGCTTCGGCAAGGGCGAGCGCGGCCTGACCCGGATTGTGGTCGACAAGGACAAGCACGGCGACGTCGGCGCCACCGGGACCACGGTCGCCGAGCTGCACCTAGACGCCACGCAGTCGGCCGCTGACGGGGCCACGGTGAGCCCGATATTTGGGTGGCTAGAGACCCCGCAGGAGAGCCACGACGAGGACGGGAACTTTAGGCCCACAGTCCTGATGAAGCGGGTGAGCGAATACCTCGAACGATCGCCCGGCGGTTCCCTGCGAGCGATCCGCATGGCCGTCAAAGGCAAGGGCGCGAGCATCGACATCGCCGTCGAAACCTTGATCCGCGAGGGCTACATCCGGGTCGAGAAGGGCACCCGAGACGCCAGCTTCCACTTCCTCATCCGACCCTTCGACGACAAGGAATAACTGTGGATAACCCTGTGGACAACACTCACAGCGAACACTCAACTTCACCCACGAGTAACCGTGTCCCGACCGTGTCCCTAACCGTGTCCCCGACGGGACACAGATCGACCGTGTCTCCGTGTCCCTCTCCCTACGGGACACGGGACACGGTCGAGCGTCCCAGCGACCGCGTCCTTTTCGAGGGACACACTCCCATTTTCGGAGCCTAGACATGACCCCCACAACGCGGGACACCACCCGCCCCACCGCCACCCGCCGCAAGCCCCCGATCCGCCGGGCCCCGGCCGTCCCCGAGCGCACCCTGCTGCACGCCCTCGCCGACGCGCGCGCCGCCCGCCCCGAGCTGCACGAGATCCCCGACCCCGAGCGACCCCGACCCGAGAGGACCACCCGATGAGCACCGCCGACCATGTGACCTGCTGCTGCGCCGACACCCTGGCCGAGGTGGCCCGGCTGACTGCCGAGCGAGACCGTGCCCGAGCTCTGGCGATCCGGCTGGAGGCCGAGGCCGCCCAGCCCTACCTGCCGGCTGGCCCGTTCCCGCCGCCGCACCGTTACCCCACCCCGATCATCGAGTGGCTGGCGTCGGTCGGTCTCGACGCCAGCCTCATCCCCGTCGACGGCGCCCGCATCGTCGGGCGCACCCCGATCGGTGGGTGCCTGCTGCGCGTCCAGTGCTTCGAGGTTGCGTCCGACGGCAAGCGCGTCATCCTGGCCGACGGGAGCGGTTTCGCCCGGACGGCGCCCCGCTACTTCGAGGTGACCACCCTCCCGCCCGAGCCGTGGTTGTCCGAGTGGAGTGCGCCCCCCGCTGACGCGGACGACGACGCCGAGCGGCTGGAGCAGTTGCGCCGGTCCGTCGAGGGCCAGGAAGGGGCCGAGAGCGCACCGAGTCGCGCCGCTGACGGCCTCGAAGGGTTGGACTGGCACTCGCGGACACCCGCGACCGGAGAGGCCCGCAAATCGGCTGAGAGCGACGCGGACGACGACGCCGAGTGGGACGCCCGCGAGGCGATCGAGCGGGCCAGGGGTGGGCGATGATCGAGCCAATCACCGACTGCGCCCGCTGCGGCAAGACCCACCCGCGCGGCTGCAAGGGCCACTCCAAGCGCACCGGCGGCCCCTGCGGCAATCCGCCGATCCCCGGCGGCTACGTCTGCAAGCTGCACGGCGGCGGGTCACCCCAAGCTCGCCGGGCGGCCGATGAGCGGCTAGCGCAGCAGCGCGCCGCCATCGAAATGGCCAAGCACGGCCTGGTCACCCCGCGCACCGTGGACCCCGGCGACGCGCTCCTCGAGGCGATCTACGGCGCGGCCGGCGAGGTGGACTACTGGCGCTCCGTCGTGGCGCAGATCGACCCCGAGGCCCTGACGTGGGGCAAGACCCAGGAGACCACCAAGAAGGGCAAGCTCAAGGTCACCGAGGCCGCTGGTGCCTCTGTGGCGTACAAGCTCATGGTCGACGCGCAGGACCGCCTCGCGCGGTATGCCGCCTCGGCACTCAAGGCGGGCATCGAGGAGCGCCGGGTGCGATTGGCCGAGTCGCAGGGGGCGCAGCTCGCGGGCGTGGTGCAGGCCGTGCTTGCCGGGATGCTCGCCGCGGTCATCGAGACGCTGCAGCGCCTCGGCGTGGCCGAGGTCGACCTCGTCGCGGCCGTGCGGGATGCCTGGTCGGTCGCCGTCGCCGAGGTAGTGCCGCGCGAGGTGCGGCGCCTGGCGATCGAGGGGGGCGGCGGATGAGCGCCTTCCCCTTGAAGCCGCAGGATCCCCCGACCCCGCAGGATCGACCCCAGGAGAGCCCATGAGTCGCCGCCGCCTCGCCCGCGCCGACGTCACACACAACACCCGAGAGAGGACCGCCGAATGAGCCCGAAGCTCGACGCCGCCGCGCAAGACTCCCGCCGCGAGGAGGTCGCCGCCTGGTGCCGCCGGGTCGGCCTCGCACCCGAGGAGATTCCCGCCCCCACCGGCGCACGCAACGACATGACCGCGGCCGCGGTCGACGAGGGCCACATCGAGATCACCTACCGGACATATCTCCGCGAACCTGACGGCAAGCGCCGGATCGCGATCGACCCGGACGGCGCGTACTTCATCGAGTTGTCGGAGCCGCTGCACGCCATCGTCACCGAGGCCCCGCCCGGCTTCCGGTCGCTCACCTGGTCGGCGTGGGAGTGGATCACCACCGGCGACCGCGGCTGGCCGTCGGGGTGGTCCGCGTGAGGTTCATCCTCGAAGCCGCCCGCCGCCGCTGGATCGTCGACTTTCAGCGCGAGGACAAGACCCGCGGCCACCCCGGCGACGACCCGCAGCCACAAGGCGACGTCTACACCCAAGCCACCATCGCCAACCCGCACCCCGACGAGCGCGCCCCCATGGACGGGCGACGCGCCGGATTCTGAGAGGACCACACATGAGCCGCCGCCACCTCGCCCGCGCTGACGTCACGCACACCCCGGCCGAGGACTCGACCCCTTGCCCGGGGCGCTGCAATGCGGCATACCGCCGCGCTCAGGCCGAATGCGAGGACGCCTACTGGCGCTGGGCCGACACCGTCGACGCGGACGGCCGCACCGACGAGCCCGAGCCACCCCACCACGGAATCGAGTTCTGGCCCGGCCGGCCCGTCTGGTGCGAACCGACCTACGCGCCCGTCGTCGGCCCCCGCGGCCAAATCACGATGGACCGGGTCCGCGACGGCTGCCAGGGCCGGATCGCCGACGCGCTGGTCGAGATGCCCCGACTGCTGCGCGACATCCCGACCTCGGGCACTCTGGCCGTCGCTCAGCCCGAGGAGCGTCGCGGCACGAGCCCAGCGCCGCCGTCCCCCTCGCCCGCCTTCGACGAGGCCGACGCCTTCGACCGCTGGCTCGCCGATCTCACCGACCGTCTCGCGGCCCGGCTCGGCGCGACCTGCCCGAGCGGCCGCCGCCTCGACTTCGCCGCCGCGCACCCCGTGCCGCTGCTCTCCGGCCCCGACGCGCAGGCCGACGGCGAAGCGATCATGTCCTGGCACGAGCGGCTCAAGCGGATCGTCGGCGCCGACCTGAAATCACGGCTGCCCGGGACGTGCCGGGTGTGCGACGCCCGCGGGCAGCTCCGGCACCGCAACGCGGAGCACCTGGTCAAGTGCCGGGCCTGCCACGCGGTCTACGAGTGGGACGACTACCAGGACAACCTCGCGCCCCAGGAGCGCAGCGCATGACCGCCGTCCTGCCCGACGTCGACCTCGAGGCGCTGCTCGTCGCACCGGTGGCCTGCGCCTGTGTGGCATCGCATGCGCGGGCCCGGCTCGGCGTCGGGTGCGACCACCACGCCGGCGCGTGCGAGTCCCCGGCGTCCGTCATCGTGGAGACCGGTGTTCGTTGCGGCTGCGACCCGGGCGGCGGAGTCCGCGAACCGATGTGCAGCGACTGCGCGGTGACCGTGAAGGTCATCGCGGGACTGGTGAAGTGCCGGGCCTGCGGGCGGCGCACGCCATACGCCCAGGTGGTCGAGGTCCTGTGACGATGCGCCGCCGCCTCGACGCCCACGACGCGCACCGGATGCTCGATGACCCGGGCGACCTCGTGCCGCTCGACGAGGCCGCGCGGCTGCTCGCCGTGCCCTACTCGACGATCCACAAGTGGGTCAGCTTGGGCCGCGTCGGGCACGCCAAGGTGGAGCGCCGCGTCTACGTCTCCCTCGCCGAGTGCAGCGACTTCGAGCGGTACGCGCGCCATGACGTCGCCGTCCGCAAGGGCTGGCCGCGAGGCAAGAAGCGACCCCCGAGGACCACCCGCGACACGCCCGGAATCGGCGGGACTTGACGAGAATGACACCGATGCGATTCCATTCGGATCACGCCCGTAGTGTCTCCGCCCTCGGTCAAGCGAGATGGTGAGACCCGTGAGCACATCCCCCGCACTCGATCCGTGGGAGCACGTCGCCCGGACCTTCGAGCCCGCACGGCCCTCACGGTGGCCCACGCCCGGCGCTCTCGCCCGGCACCTCAACCCGCGGACGATCCAGACGCCCGCGCTCGATCTGATCGACCAGGACCTCGTCGAGGCTGCGACCACACCCGACGCGCGGCTCATCATCACGATGGCTCCGCAGGAGGGCAAGGCCCTCGCGCTCGACACCCCCGTGCCGACGCCGACCGGCTGGACCACCATGGGCGCGCTCACCGTCGGCGACCAGGTCATCGGCGGCGACGGCCGCCCCTGCCGGGTCACGTGGGTATCGCCCACCTGGACCGGCCGCGACTGCTACGCCGTCACCACGGGCGATGGAGAGCGCATCGTCGCGGACGCTGCGCACGAGTGGGTCGCCAAGCTCGACCGCCGTCGCTCCGCCCGCATCGTCGAGACGACCGACCTCGCCAAGGTCCGATCCAAGGCGGCGCAGATCACCACTGCGCAGCAGGGGCTCGACCTCCCGGAGGCCGATCTCCCGCTCGACCCCTACGTGCTCGGCGTGTGGCTCGGCGACGGAACGACCGGCCAGGCCGCCATCACCTGCCACCCTGGCGACGTCGCGATCCGTGACAGGTTCGCCGCCGCCGGGTGGCCGCTGCGCCACCTGGGCCGGATGTGCTGGACGATGACACCCGAGGCGCCCAACGGCACCTACGGTCACGGCAAGCCATCGCCGGCCAAGGCGGCACTTCGAGCCGCCGGCGTCCTCACCAACAAGCACATCCCCATCGGCTACCTCCGCGCGTCGCGGGCGCAGAGGCTCGCACTGCTGCAGGGTCTGATCGACTCCGATGGGTACGTGATGCCCAAGGGGCAAGTCGAGTTCTGCTCGATCAATGCCCGGCTCGCAGAGGACGTGCGCGAGCTCGTCTACTCGCTCGGCGCCAAGGCTGTCGTCGGGGTTAGCCGGGCCACCATTGACGGGCGCGACTGTGGGCCGAAGTACCGAGTCCGGTTCTACCTAGCCGCTGCGGCGCACCTACCGCGCAAGGCGCAGCGGTGCAAGGACTCCTCGGTCAGTCAGTTGCGGTACGTGCGGGCCGCTCCTTGCGAGTCGGTTCCGACGGTGTGCATCGAGGTCGACAGCGACGACCACACGTTCCTAGCCGGGCGCACCATGCTCCCGACGCACAACTCAGTCCGGGCCGCCGGCGACTTCCCGCTGTGGATGCTCACCCGTAACCCTGACCTGCGCATCATCGTCGCGTCCTACGGCCAGGGCCTCGCCAACCGCAACGGCCGCGGCATCCGCAACCGCATCACAGCCAACCCCGAGCTCGGGCTGCGGATCGCGCCCGACAACGGCGCTGTAGGCGAATGGACGATCGACGGCCACGAGGGCGGCGTCTACTCCGTCGGCATCGGCGGCGGCATCACCGGCCGAGCTTGTGACTGCATTAGCGGTGATATGCGTATGGAATCTGAGTATGGGCCAATCACCGCGCGCGAAGCTTTCGAGCGTGGGGTCACGCGCATACTCGCCTACGATCACACCACCGGAACCCCTGTCTGGCGCAAAGTGGAGGCCTCTCGACGCATCTCAGGCCGTCGAGTCATTACGGTCATCACGAAGTCAGGCCGTCGTCTCGTCTGCACACCCGATCATCGAATCCATACGAGCCGAGGCTATGTGCCCGCCGGCAGCCTCCGGCCAGGAGAAACGCTGGTGGGCCTCGTGGCTCTTGGTGGAATGCCGCCTTCTTCTCTGCCAGACCTGTCACTTGGTTCACCACAAGTCGAAGACGACACCGTTTCCGTGGTTCTCGACGGAAGCGACACGGCGGTCGACGTCTATGACTTCCAAGTGGAAGGCACGCACAACTTCTTTGCAGAAGGCATACTCGTCCACAACTGCATGATCATCGACGACCCGATCAAGAACCGCACCGAGGCCGAGTCCAGGGTGTACCGCGAGCGGGTCTGGCACTGGTGGACCGACGAGGCATCCGCCCGCCTCGCGCCAGGCGCCCCCGCGGTCCTGATTCTGACCCGCTGGCATCATGACGACCTCGCCGGTCGACTACTCGCCGAGCCCGAGAGTCCGTGGCGACTGCTCAACATCCCCGCGCAGGCCGACCACCGCCCCGAGAAGGGCGAGGTCGACCCCCTCGGTCGCGCACCGGGCGAGTTCATGGTGAGCACCCGAGGCCGCACTCGCGAGCAGTGGGAGCTGCGCAAGCGCACCGCCGGCACCCGCACGTGGGCGAGCCTCTATCAGGGCCGCCCGACGCCCGACACGGGCAATCTCTTCCCGTCCGACGGCTGGGCCCGCTACGACCGCCCGCTGTGGCTGGTCCGCGACGACGGCGCCCGCATCGTGCCGGACGCCATGCGCGACCCGGACGTCGAGATCATCCAGTCGTGGGACCTGGCCTTCAAGGACACCGAGAGCAGCGACTACGTCGTGGGCCAGGTGTGGATGCGCCGGGGCACGCAAGCCTTCCTGCTCGACCAGATCCGACGGCGCATGGGCTTCACCGAGAGCTGTCAGGCCATGCTCGACATGACGGCCCGCTGGCCACAGGCGATCGCCAAGCTGGTCGAGGACAAGGCCAATGGTCCGGCCGTGATGAACGCCCTTCGCGCCAAGGTCGGCGGGCTCATTCCCGTCGAGCCCGAGGGCAGCAAGTACGCCCGCGCCGTGGCGATCACCCCGCTGGTCGAAGCCCACGACGTCGTCCTGCCCGATCCGGTGGCAGTCGAGGGCACGGCGTGGGTGACCGACCTGACCGAAGAGGCGCGGGACTTCCCGGGCGCGAGCCACGACGACACCGTCGACGGGATGAGCCAAGCCGTTCACCGCCTCCTGCTGGTGCCGATGCTCGCCGGGCAGACGCTCTACCCCGAGGACGTGCTCGGCGACGGGGTCGAGCTCGACTGGGTCGCCGACCTCGACTATTGAGGCGAGGTGACCGATGACCGCGCTCACGCCCGAGCCCGCCACCTCGACCGCCGACCTCGTCGAGGTCGACCGCGGCACCCTGGCCACCCTCGTCCACGAGCACGAGGCCCTCACCGAGGCCGTGGGCGACTACGCCCGCGCAGCCTCCGGTGTCGCGGACATTCTGCGCCGCGACGACCAGGGCTGGTCCCGACTCGGCGGAGACGCCGAGGAAGCGATCGACCGTGAGCGGCTGCTCGAGAAGGTCGCCCTGGCCCGCGTTATGGCCGTCGCCGATCCGCTGATCAAGCGTGGCCTGGTCCAGCGTCAATGCTTCGTGTGGGGCCGTGGTGTCACGATCCGCGCCAGCAAGGGCGACACCAGCGGCGCGCAGGATGTCAATGCCGTCGTGCAGGGCTTCCTCGACGACCCGAGCAACCGGGCGACCTTCGCCTCGTCCACCGCGCACGCCGAGCGAGAGCGGACCTTCGGCACGGACGGCAACCTCGTCCTGTCCCTGATCACCGACCCCGTCACGGGCCGCGTGCAGGTCCGGCACATCCCGCTCGGCGAGATCGTCGACGTCATCACCAGCCCCGAGGACGCCGCCGAGGTCTGGCTCTACAAGCGCGAATACACCGCCCGCGTCATCGAGCCCGGCACGCTGCCCTCGACCACCCGCACCCGCCGGGAGTCCCGCCGCGTCCTCTACCCGGCGCTCGGCTTCACCCCCTCGGTCCGCGCCAAGACCCTGGACGGCATGCCGGTCGAGTGGGACAAGCCGGTCGTCCACGTCGCCGTCAATGCGATCGGCCGTTGGGGTGTGCCCGATGCGTATGCCGCGCTGCCGTGGGCGCAGGGCTACCGCGACGTCCTGAGCGACCTGGCCAAATACATCCGCGCCGTGGCCCGTCTCGCCTTCACGATGACGACCAAGTCTGCACGGACCGCCGCCGCCGCGCGTGAACGCTTCGGACTAGGCCCCGACGGTTCGCCGACCGCGCCCGGATCGGGCGCCGGGCAGACCGCGATCATGCCGGACGGCACCAAGCTTGCCGCGCTCGGCCCGTCGAGCATCCGACTTGACGCCGACTCCGGCAAGCCCCTGGCCGGGATGGTCGCCGCAGCGCTCGGCCTGCCCGTCACTGCTCTCCTGGCGGACCCCGGCGTCACCGGCGCCCGCGCCGTCGCCGAGACGCTGGACGAGCCGCAGCGCCTCGAGATGGGCATGCGGCAGGATCTGCACGCTGACCTGATCCGCCGCGTCCTCGACCACGTCATCGATCAGGCGATCCGCGTCGGCCGGCTGCAGGGCGGGGCGCGCATCGATCCCGTCACCGGGCACCTGTCCTACGCGCTGGCGGGCGACCAGGACCGCGGCATCGACATCGACTTCCCCGACCTGTCGACCACCCCGCTGAAGGAGCTAATCGAGGCGATCGTCGCCGCCGACGGCACCGAGCTGCTCCCGCCGCGGGCCATCGCCTACGCGCTGCTGCTGGCGCTGCCGGGCATCGAGGACGTCGACGCAGTCATGGACGAGCTGACCGACGACGAGGGCGCCTTCCTGTGGCCGCGGGAGCGGCAATCCGCGGCATACGACGCCGGCCAGCCGGCACAAGGGCAGCCCGACCCGCAGGCCGACGACATAGCGGACTAATGGCCGTCACGCATCGCACCCTGGCGATCCTCGACCAGATCCGGCTCGACCTCGACCGGCGCATCAGCACCGAGGACCGCCTGATCGTCGAGGCGTGGGCACGCGCGTGGGCCGAGCTTCGCCCCGCATGGTCGGCCGCGATCGACCGCCTGATCCTGATCCAGCAGCAGGGCCGCAAACCGACCCGGCGCGAGGTCTCCGAGGCTCTCCGCGCGACCAAGGCCATAGTCGCCACCCAGGACGCCATCATCGCACTAGCGCGCGAGCAGGGCATCCGCATCAGTGCGACCCTGCCGGACCTGACCAAGGCGGCCAGGCGACTCGAAGCCGAGATGCTGGCCTCAACGCTGCCGCCCAACATCCCGCCGGGGCACGCGCTAGCCGGCGTCACCTTTGACCGGGTCGACCCCAAGGCGCTCGACGCCATCGTGCGGCGCACGGCCAGACAGGTCACCGCGCTGACGTGGCCGCTCTCCCGCGAGGCGACCGCGGCCATGAAGTCCATCCTCATCCGGGGTGTCGCGCTCGGCATGCACCCCAACGCCGCCGCCGCCCTCATGCTCGACCGCGTCGGTCTCGCCTTCAACGGCGGACTCGCTCGGGCCGTCGTCATCGCCCGCACCGAGATGCTGGACGCGCACCGCGCCGCGACGGCCGCGCAGGACAAGGCCAACCGCGACCTGCTCACCGGCTGGCAGTGGGTCGCTTCCCTTGGCCCGCGGACCTGCCCGAGCTGCTGGGCAATGCATGGCACCGAGCACGACATCGACGAGCCGGGTCCGATTGACCACCAGCAGGGACGATGCGCAAGAGTGCCCAAAACGAAGTCGTGGCGGGAGCTTGGCTTCGACATCGACGAGCCCAGTTCCGTCCTTCCGGACGCACGGGCATTCTTCGACGCGCTGCCCAGTGGTGATCAGGTGGCGATCTTGGGCCAGGCGAAATTGAACCTTCTGCGCTCCGGTCGCATCCAGTGGTCCGATCTGGCGACACGTAAGAGCAGCACCGGCTGGCGTGACTCGATGGTCCCGACGCCCTTGAAAGACCTGCAGGCCAAGGCGAAAAGGCCTGCGGCGTAGTAGAATTGGGGACGGCAAGGGCCGCTACTGCATCACCTGCCGCCGCCAGCGCGACGCTCTCCGCACTCGCCGCCGGGCGGCCTGATACCCCGCAGCCCGTCACCGTCCTGCACGGCGATGGACCCGCACCGCTGGCACTCGTAATCCGCGAGCACGTCGTCGGCCAGAGTCACGCCCGCGAGTCGCCACACGTGCTCCGGGCACACGTCGTCCGGCACCCGCCGAGCCTATCGGCGCGCGGTACTCTCTAGGTAGTCGGCCGCTCGGCGCAGCGAGTCTGGCGAGTCATTGAACCGCGCGATCCCGACATTGCAGGAATCGCAGATGACCCCGCGAATGCACGAGCCACAGGTCACAGTGCCGGGGCAGCATGAGTGATCATGATCAATGCACCACCATCGACCGGGGTTCTCGGCGTGGCATATTGCACAGACGTGACCTTGCCGGTCAAATAGCTCGCGGAATCTCTCTTCCGAGACTCCGTACTTGTATGCCCGCTGTAATCCCTTTCCGCAATCTCGACAGTGAGCGCGCAGTGAGTCGGCGGTTCTCGGATGCTTGGCAAACTCAGACGTTGGCAGCCAACGCTGACAGATGCGGCAGCACTTGCGCCCAAGGTTGTCGCGCTTGGATGCCGACCCCCTCGGAGCGGTAACCCTGAATGGTCCATCCATCTTCTGTCCGCGCACCAGCCGCCCATAGTGGCCGACGCAGTAACCCCGCGTCCTGGCAGGTCGCTCGCATTCCGTGACGGAGCAAGGGTCCGGCGCCTCCCCCGGTCTGCGACGGGACGCGCGAAGCTGAACCTCGACTGGTAAGCCCTTCCTGCTCCGGGTGTAGTGAGCCGCACACAAGCCCTTGGTATGCGCGATTCGACCGCAGCCGCCAATCGAGCACATGGCGACATATTTGACCGGAGACTTTCGGATCGGTGTCGTCATGTCTCCCCCGCTCCGTTGCCGCATGTAGTGCGCCTTGCACCACCCTTTATGAAGGGCCAGCCTGTCGCAATTCTCCGATTTGCATGTCACGGCATCATTCTACTTTAGGAGGTGGGATATGTCGCGCACTATCGCCGAGATAATCCAATCCCCCACGATCAATGCCGACGAATCGTCCGGTAAGTGGCTGGTCGAAATCATCAGCGAGGGCATCGGCAGCAGCGGCGCCTACCCCCGCAAGGTGCTGGAAAACGCTGTGACTGAGCGCGTCTGGCCACAGGGCACCAAGGTCTTCATCGACCATCCGACCGAGTCCGAGACCTACGCCCGGCCCGCCCGGACCGTGAAGGACCTTGTTGGGCGCACAACGCGCGACGCCTACATCGACGAGTCGGGGCGGATCGTCACCGAGGTCAAGATCTTCAAGCCCTTCCGGCCGCTGCTCACGGACGCTGACTTCATCCAGTCCGTCGGCATGAGCATCCGGGCCGCAGCCGAGGTCCGCCCCGGTGAATACGAGGGCAAGAAGACGACCGTCGTCACCCGTCTGATCCCCGACGTGATGAATACGATCGACGTGGTGACGTGGGCGGGGAGGGGTGGCAGGGTTATCTCACTGCTCGAATCGCTGCGCACCCCAACGGATTCCGAGGCCGACGCGACCGAGGCCGCGGTCTCCGACCAGCGCGAGGCACTGGCCGACGCCCTCAATGCGGCATACGGCGGCGAAAAGTCCTATGTCGGCATCCGCGACTTCGACCCCGAGGCCGGCCGCGTGTGGTTCTGGTACGAGAACCCGACCGGCTCCGGCACCTACCAGGTCGACTACGAGGCCGACGAGTCCGGCTCGATCACGCTGACGGGCGACCCGATCGAGGTCCGCGCCAAGACCGTCTATGTGCCCGTCGCCACCACGACCGAGGGCGTCTACGCCGCCGCAGGCGCCGACCCGCAGCGCGCCGCCGAGGCCGCTGCCCCACAGACCCCGGCACCGGCCGGAGACCCCAACCCCGAGACCCAGGAGACAACCATGGGACTGATCCAGGTGGACGAGGCCGAGCACGGCCGACTCACCCAGGAGGCTGGCCGGGTGCCCACGCTCACCGACGAGCGTGACCAGGCCATCCGCCGCGCAGACGCCGCAGAGGCTGCCCTGCGCGGGCACCGCAACACCGACGCCGCTCGCGGCATCCTCGCCGAGGCAATCGCCGCCTCGACCACCCCCGTCACCTTCTCGGCGCTCGAGCAGCGCGGCATCCTCGCCGCCCTGCCCACGACCGGCGAGGGCGAGATCGACGCCGCCGCCTTCCGCGGAGCGGTTGAGGCCGAGGTCAACGCCAAGGCCAAGGCGGGCGGCGCTGGCCGCGTCACCGGCTTCGGCGCGACCGAGGACACCGGCGGCAAGGAGATCCCGACGTGGGACGACATCGATTCCATCTACGGCCGGAAGGAGGCCTGAGCCATGGCGAAGAACAACGTCTACGGCTTTACCAAGAGTCAGAGCTTGCCCGTCCCCGCGGGCACCAAGAGCGGCGACCCGGTCAAGTCCGGCGCCTATGTCGGTGTCGCGCTGACCGACCGGCAGGTCGCGATGGCGGCCAACGTGCCGAACACGTCCAACCCCGTCGGTAACGCCTCGGTGGCGCTCGACGGGACGTGGACGCTGCCGTGCGCGGACGCCGTCGCGGCCGTCGGGACGGCTCTCTACATCGCCGGCGCGGGACCGTTCACGGTCACCACCACCGATTCCGGCAACACCCTGCTCG